>Ga0307507_10011758_pt1 | contig 10966 bp, 9 predicted proteins | sample 7_EM_MG_FD_207223 | JGI IMG/M metagenome (GOLD analysis project Ga0307507, IMG submission 207223) | Populus trichocarpa ectomycorrhiza microbial communities from riparian zone in the Pacific Northwest, United States - 7_EM | ecosystem: Host-associated > Plants > Roots > Unclassified | place... | reverse complement strand
GCGAATCAGGTGTTCGCTGCCGAATTGTGTTGTCCGCAGCGAAGTAGCATTCGCTGTCAAAAGTGTATTGGCTGCAGTGAATTAGCATTCGCTGCCGAAGTTGTGTTGTCTGCAGCGGAAGCGTGATTCGCTGCCGAAATCAAGTTGACTGCAGTGAATTAGCATTCGTTGCCAAAAGCGTGTTAGCTGCAGCGAAGTAGCATTTGTTGCCAAAATTAAGGTGCCTGCAGCGAAATAGTTTTCGTTGCTGAATTGTGCGGCCGACAGCAAACCAGTTTTCACTGCCGAAGTGTGCGGCCTGCAGTGAACCATTTTTCATTGCTGAGCTATACGACCTACAACGAATAAGTTTTCGCTGCCGAATTGTATGGCCAACAATGAATCAGTTTCGCTGCCGATTTTCTATAATAGACCCCTCAGGCAGAAATGACTTAAATGCTTGTAATAAATTCATTGTATGATGGTGTAAAATGTTGAACACTTGAATGTGAACATATAGACTCTTGAAATAAGTATGGTGATAAATGTGATTTAAAGATGCAAATTACTGACTTGTGGCCATGGATGTCTTAGGGGGTGTGGCCGGGATCAGACCATCGCCAAGACAAGGACAACCCACAAGTGGAACAGGTAGGTGGTTTCCACCTTTTTCTCATATGATGTTTATATTTTGAAATGATTTACTTATGATGATATTTTATTAAATCCTTGTTGAATGATGAAACGACAATGAAGTGTTTGATTGAATTCTTGATGATTATCAAAACGACTATGAAATGTCAATCGAGTTCTTGATGAATATTGAAACAATGATGAAAATATTAATGTTCTAAAATGACCCATTTAAGGTGGATATATTATGGTGTTGTGATGAATATTAAACCGAATATGAGATGTTGATTGAGTTATTATGAATTTGGGCTGCTGATGAATGGTAGTATGAGTATTACGAAGGATCTACTGTTGTATTTTTATTGAATGTAATTGTAACGAATGGTTGCATAAGTATTACGAAGGATCTACCATTTTATTATATTGAATGTAATTGTGACGAATGTATTACGAAAGATCTACCACTGTATTATACTGAATGTTAATTATCACGAACGGTTGTATGAGTATTACGAGGGACCTATTGTTGTATAGTATTGAATATTAACTGTCATGAATGGTTGGATGAGTAATACGAAGGGTACTGTTGTGTTATACTGAATGTTAAACTATTATGGAATGTTTGTTTGTGTATTACAAAGGATCTATTATCATGTTACTGAATGTTAAACTATTACAGAACATCTGTACGAGTACCACGAAAGGTCTGCTATTATGTTGCAGTGAATGTCAAATTGTTATGAATCGTTTGAATGAGCAAATCAAGGGATATTACCATGTTATAGTGATTTCACAAACCACCTCTGGAATGTTTGATTGGTTGATGATTAGCTTCGACTAATGGCATCCTAAGCGGATGACCGGGATGAGCAAATGATTAGCTACGACTAATGGCATCCAAAGCAGATGATCGAGATGAACAAATGATTAGCTTCGGCTAATGGCATCCAAATGGATGACCGAGACAAGTGATTGATTAGCTTTGGCTAATGACATCCAAAGTGGATGGGCGGGATGAAAAAAAATGAGTAGTTTCAACTAATGGCACCCTAAGTGGATGACTAGGATGAATAAATAATTAGCTTCGGTAAATGGCATCCTAACTAGATAACCAGGATGAATAAATGACTAGCTTTGGCTAATAGCATCCTAAGTGGATGACCGAGATGAACAAATGATTAGCTACGGCTAATGGCACCCTAAGTGGATGACTAGGATGAGTAAATGACTAGCTTCAGCCAATAGCATCCTAAGGGGATGACCAGGATGAATAAACGATTGGCTTCGGCTAATGGCATCCTAAGAAGATAGTCGGATTTGAGTGTTATGAGTTAGTTTTAAGAACTGATGCGTTCATATCTACTACGTTTTGTATATACTAAGTATATGAAAGAACTACGATTGTTATGCTTTAAATAGAGAATAAAATTAGTTCGGCTAACGATATCCGAGATAAATGATCGGGTTTGAGTATTATAATTAGCCTCGGTAATTGACGAATTATTAACGGTGGTATTTACATAAGTAAGGAGAAATGAAAGAATTATGCTTTTTTGGTCCATGAATGAAATGTAACGTTAATATTGCTTTATTATGTTTTCTTAAATTGTCTATAATGCTTGAAATTACCTTGTGTTGTAACAGAGACATCATACCAGCATGGTGTGTAAGGAAATTCATTTCGCGGCTCACACAATTTGAAAAGAACTATATATTCGCATGTTATGAGTGATATGAGTTCTGCATGAATGGATGTGTTAATCACTCAATTAGTCGTCTGACCTCTTTTGATAAAGACTAGTAATGAAATATTGAAATGGAACACGGATGTGAATGTACGAACAAGTTGATATGATGTGTATGAATATACATATGAGGTATTTATCTAATGAGGATGTCATGTTGTGAAATTACATGAGGTCAGGATAACAAAAGTACTAGTTGTGTAACTTGTTGTTCGACACTCTTGTATGAACTCGTGATGATAACGAGATTAGAATAAGAATGTAACTTTAAGAGTATGTCAATATGATGTAATATAAACCTATGAGTATGGAAATATAATATTATAGGCACGTGTATTGAGAATCCATTCTATGGGAATGTTGATTTACGTTATCCTACATAGATTGTTCCTTGTTAATGAACAGAATGCAATGATGAATCTGAAGAATGATATGGTAAAAAAAATCTAAAAACCGGATGATTAAAAAAAAATTCCAGTGATTTTGGCCTTGAAAAAGTCGGGTCGTTACATGGCAAGCTACCAGACCCAACGTTATTAGTTTTAGCCACGTGCTGAATCTAAACGAACATGGGTCTGACGAGCTACCCGACCCATTTCCCCTAAGCTAGGCTACACACAAGCTTAATTGGTCTAAGGGCTTTGTTTATTCATTCTTAAGATTTTTGACATAAACTACACATGTCAGGAGTAATCGTCTCCCTACATCTATAAATGTATAAAAGGTCTTCCAAGAGTTTACCACATTTCCATCTCATTAATGATGTGTAAGAAATATTTGTTTCTCATTAATGATGCGTAATAGATTTTTATCCCTCATTAATGTCATTAGAAGAAAATAACACTCCAGCCACTTCAATCCATTAAAACTTCAATCCATTAAAACGACAAAATTTAAAAATTATAAATGCTCTCTGAACTACTCAAATAAATGATTCACAATTCTTTTTCTCCAAGCATTCATACTTTTATTTTGGAACATTTATCATACCTAAACAAGAACAAACACTATTGTTCTTAGAATTTAAAGCCTTTTATTTCATTTATTACAATCTTTTATTTATAGTCACTGACTTTATTAGGGATTCCTAAACCCCACTTAAAGAAATTGTTTTGCAGGTATTAGGACTTCTACTATCAATCATATATTTTCTAAGCTCTAAAAAAGAAAATATGAATTTGAATGTATGATTAACCATTATCTAAAAATTAAATAGCCTTATTTATGAATATTTTAGATTTTGAAACATCAATAACTAAACAAATATGATATATTAACTCTACGTGGTTGTTATTTTAGACAGTATTTGAGAATGCAGTTCAAACCGCGTTTCTTAAAAAAAATTTAAAATTGTTTTTGCTTAAAATTAATTTTTTTTTATGTTTTCATATTATTTTGATGTATATAATATATTGATATTAAAAATAATATTTTTAAAATAAAAAAATATTATTTTAATAAATTTCTAAATAAAAAATATTTTAAATCCACCACCATACACTCCGCGCCCCTCTTCCACTCCTGGAAGTAAAGGTCATAAACAATATTATAATGTTCAAACATGCCGAAGGTAATGCATGTTTCTTTACTTTAATTAAATTAAATGCAAATCTAAAAATTTATAATTTAGAGAGAAGATAAAAAATTTCCTCCACAAGAAAGAGGAAAGAAAAAAAATGGCGGTGGCAGGTTTCTACAGGAGAGCGCTTCCTTCTCCTCCTGCCATTGAGTTCGCTTCTCCAGAAGGCAAGGTAAATCTTACTTGTTCCTTTTTCTCTCTCTAAGTTTCTGTATTTTCTTGTTTGATTTGTTTTGTGGGTAATTGTATCATTCTTCATGGAATGCTTCAGCAACTGTTCACTGAGGCACTTGAAGGAGGGACCATGAATTCGTTTTTCAAATTAATATCTTGCTATCAAACCCAGTCAGAGCCTGCCTACTGTGGACTTGCCAGTCTTGCCATGGTCTTAAATGCCCTAGCAATAGACCCTGGAAGAACATGGAAAGGTAATAAATAGCATATGAATAAATCCGCTTCCAAATTGATCAAAATTGAAGAGATGCTGAGTCAAAAATTTGGTAATTTTTTTTTAACTTTGATATGATTAATCAGGCCCATGGAGATGGTTTGATGATTCAATGCTTGATTGTTGTGAACCCTTGGTTAAGATCAAAGAAAAAGGCATTACATTTGGGAAAGTTGCTTGCTTGGCTCATTGTAATGCAGCTAAAGTTGAAACTTTTAGGACAAATGAAATCACAGTTGATGGTTTTAGGAGATTTGTGGTTTCTTGTAATTCTTCAGAGGATTATTATATCATTTCATCGTACCACAGAGGGGCTTTTAAACAGGTGTGATAATAACATCTTTTTTTAATAAGTAATCTTGGGGTTGTTTTTTCATCATTTTTTGAAAAAAAAAAAGAAAAAACAGGATTGATTTGTTATTGTTTGATTGCAGACTGGAAGTGGTCATTTCTCCCCAATTGGAGGCTATCATGCTGGAAAGGATATGGTTCTTATCTTGGATGTTGCCAGATTCAAATACCCACCTCACTGGGTTCCTCTTGAACTTCTTTGGGAGGCTATGAATACTATCGATAAAGCAACAGGACATCATAGGGGGTATACTTCTTACTATCTATTCTATTGCCTATAGACTGGGCGGTATATTTCTCTTTCTGTCTATACTTTTGACTTAGTATGTGTTTTATAATTCCCTGAGATAAGATTATATGTGATTGTATTTTCCGGTGCTGAGTACCAGGATGTGCTCTTCTTTTTTTCCTGCCTATATGTACTTCTCATTTGTACGTTATAACCAGAAGAAAGGTGATTGGAAAAATAATTTTGCTATATTATATCTTCATTCTCAAATGCAGATTTTATTTTACGTTGTGAAATTTAAACTAGATTCTTAATGACATTGTTTGTTCAAGATAACTTGTCATCTTTGCATTTGAGTGACTTTTGTTAATTACATAGAAACCTTGAGATTATGGTGGTCAGTGAGCTAAACCTAATTTTGCCATTTTGTTGTGGTTTTACTTTTCAGGTTCATGATACTTTCAAAGCTTGACAAAGCATCATCTATTCTTTATACTTTGGTACTGTTTTTATTTTATTTTATTTTATTTTTTGCTGGTTCTGTGACAAGCAACCTTGTTGTTGTGGCACTTCAGGGAAAATACTCGCAGTTAATTTTTTCTCTCTCGTATGCAATGCTTTGGAGTGTGAACAAATAGTTGGAATCAATTTCATAGTTTTTGACTAATAATTTATCTCAAGCACTTGAATGGATGTTAGATTGTATGAAGCAAACAAGCCCCATTCCTTGATAAATTTCATGAATATCGGAACTGTTCTTAAAAAATTAATTTCTGTAATTGTTAAAGTAAGACAAACCAGGATCTTGTTTGGAAATGTGATCCTAAACTAGAAGTGGTAAAGGTAAAAAACTAGCAGTGTGACTGATTGTTTTTCTTGAGAGTGATAAGTTTCTGCCACTGTATTCTTCTCACATGAAATATGACATTCTTTGTTTTTCATTTACAGAGGCATGAGTTTTTGCTTGAGATGTGCTTCCATTGCCAATTTGTTATTGTCATTCTGCTTGTCACAAACCATTGTTTTCTGAAGACATACTGATCATGTCTGCTTCCTGTTGTGGATTATCTGCAGAGCTGTAGGCACAAGGGTTGGAGCAGTGTTGCCAATTACTTGAGTGCAGATGTTCCCCACCTTCTGAAATCAGAGGATGTAAAGGATGTAGAGGAAGTACTCTCTGTTGTGTTTAAATCACCACCTGCTGACCTCAGAGAGTTCATCAAATGGGTTGCAGAAGTTCGGAGACAGGATGATGGGGGTATAATCTTAAGTGAAGAAGAGAAAGGAAGGCTTTCCATCAAGGTGTTTTCATGGCTTCTCAATATACTCTATTTTTTTAATCTTTCTTTCCCTCTTTTTCCTAAATTACATCTCCTTGAAACTTGAAGTTGATATCAACCTTTGTTACCTTAAAGTTCATAGACCCACTTCTCACTGTTGTTTTTCTTTCTGGTGTTTTCCTTCAACAAAAAGAAGGCCCTGGAAATAAAATCTTTTGATAGAAAATTCTGTTCTTTAAATTGTGAGGTTTGGGATTTCAGGAAGAGGTGTTGAAACAAGTACAAGGGACTGAACTATTTAAATATGTGACCAGATGGTTGATTTCTGAAATTTCAACATGTAAAGGCGCAATTTCAGGTCACAACAATGAATTGCCTGAAATTGCTGCAAATGTCTGCTGCCAAGGAGCAAAACTTTTGACTGAAAATTTCAGTTCACTGGATTGTATGGTCTTTAAGAAAGCAGGTGTGAAATTTTGGAAAAGTGATGGTGAAAAGCCTGTAACAGTGGTGTCAGGAACTGTGTTTACTGACGGCTCTGAACAAGGTGTTGATATGCTGGTTCCTTTATCTCAGACAGCGGCCAGCAGTTTGTGTGATCTAGATCAGAATGGTTGCCATGGATTCCATCCGTCTGCTGGAGATGTTTTATCAGTTCTCATATTTTCCCTACATCAAAATACATGGTCCAATATTAAAGATGAGAAACTTCAGGCAGAAATCAATTCTCTGGTATCAATTGACAATGTCCCCCCTCTGCTTCAAGAGGAGGTATTGTTTTGGATTAACCTTTCGTTCTTCCTTTTTTTTTTTTTTTCAGTTTGATTCCAAGTTAAACTGCTATCATTTCGTAGTTTTTTACTTCTTTTTCTGTTTTTAGTTACAAAAAATTACATTCCATACTGGTTTGATCATGGAAGTAAGTCGCCGCACAGTTGTCCAACTCTATAGGGCTTCTAGATCAGGCTTTGGTATAAGCTCTAATTTCCTTGGAAGCATGCCAATACAGTATGAACAGAGCCCCAAGTGATATGCTTCAGAATGGCAGTGTAGTTGATAACTTATTGTGTCTGATATCCTACAGGGATCTGGTATTTAATTTTGCATATTTCGGGTTCCTAATTTATTTATCAATTGGTGAAATAAATCAGATTACTGAGAGATGTTATTTAACACCGACACATTTTCAAGAAGAGAAAAGGTTTTATGAAATAGACTGAGATTTAATGACTCTAAGCACGCACTGAAAGATGCAAAAGTTCAACATGGATTTTGAGATCATTATCTCCTTTCTAGGAAGTAGTTCCCAGTTTAAAGTCCCTGAAAATGAAAACTGGTTGGAAAACCAGGTGATGCTGATGTATGAGGTTGAACGAGCAAACGATTATTAACTACACCAACCTGTTTTCTCTTAAAGGATTTGTAATGGTAATGTTATCTATTCAGAACTTCAGGTCCAAGGCTGCTACATTTGAAGTTTCTTTTCAAAGGAGAGGTCTGCATATTTTGGGTTCAGTTAATAGTTGCTGTTGTCACATGAAATTGAAGTGAATATCATTACTGTGGCAGTCACAAATGCTTATTTGAAATATTTATTAGTAGCATTCAACTTCCATTGAAGCTTTTATCGTTGTTACATTCTTTGGCTATCGATGAATTATTATTAGTAGCATTCAAACACCCGTGTTGTTTTTGGTCTTGACAGGTTCTGCATCTACGGCGGCAGCTCCATTTCCTAACAATTGATATTGGCCTTGCATCTGCATCATGACCTTTCCACTTTTTCTTCCTCTCTGATATCTTCCGGACAAGGTTCATAACGCATACAGCTTGCCATCTTAAGCATTTGATCGGGTATTTAATACTAAAGATTTAAAGGATTTACTTGCATGACAGGTTGAAGAGTGTGCAAAAGATAAACACTACCACATGATGTAAGAGAGTTTATAGATTTTCAAGTTTAAATGCCAAGGACAAAACCATTAGCTTTTCTGTGATAATAATACCAGCGAATTCGATCACTTGCAGTGTGTGTGTGTGTTACATATTTTCTTTTGTTTTCAACTTGAATCTTTGACTTTTGTTTCTGGCTAGCTTATCCCTTTATGTTGAAGCATTTCAATCTTCGACTTTTCTTGAATCGAATGGATATCTTTCTATGGATTGAACTCTTCTTACTTTGAATTTTCAATGGTTAAAATTTCGTTCTTGGTGGTTGATTGAAATGTTTTAAAATTATTATTATTATCATTATTTTCTTTAAAGAAACCCAAATTATTAATTTAAAATCGATGGTTTTGATTTCACAAATATAATAATTATCCAAATATATATATTGTTTGTTGTTATAAAATATATAATTATATATATTGAATGTCCATTAGAATCTCCTAGATTTTATGACTCTTGAGTTTATTTTCTTGGTTTTCTATGACACTTGAATTTTCTAGTGTTTTTTAATGTTTTTATTTTTTTTTTCCTATAAATAGACTATTTGTCTTGTATTCTAAGGACTGAGAAAATATATATAAAAGAGGTATGAATTTCTCTTAAGTTTTATTCTGAATATACATGTTCTTATTTGTTCTTTATTTTTTTAACATGTTATCAACACGATCACTCTATTTAATTTATATTGACATGTATGAACTATTTGGTTTTGTACCTTATGTTACGTGGCTGATATCAATTTTAATTTTTTTTCTTTTCATTATTGTTCATATTTTATGGAATATATTTGGTTATGTAACTTATTTTAACAAATTTTATTTCCTTATTCATCGAGATTTAAAGTTCCTAAAGGACTAGTAATGCAAGTTCATGAAGAATTAAATAAATCAAATATAATTTTTGAAGAACTAGTATTTCTAAAGAACTAAATAAATAGTAGTGTTAAAAGATTTATATTTTTTTATATTCATGATTTTATTTAATAAGTTATTTTTAGATAATGTTGAATTTGATGAAACTTGAATTTATTGCTCTTGATATATCTAAGAATATTTTTTTCGCCATGGATCTTTGACGCTGAGATTCATCTTGAAGCTATGAATCTTGGAGAGACTATAAAAGAAGAAAATAATGCATCCTTATAGTATCGTGCAAAAACAATGATTTTCATTCGCCACCATTTCCATGAAGGATTAAAAGTTGAATATCTTACAATAAAAGATTCTTTTGTTCTGTGGCAAAATCTAAAGAAAAGATATAACTATCAAAAGTTTACCATATTTTATTAAGCTTATTATGATTGGTTGCATCTGAGGTTGCAAGATTTTAAATCAGTTAGTGAATATAATTCGATTCTTTTTAAAATTACATCACAGCTGAAATTGTGTGGTGAAAATATTACAGAAGATCAAATGTTAGAAAAAACATTATCACTTTTCATACCTCAAATATTATCCTGAAGCAACAACAATATAGAGAACGTAATTTTAAGAGGTATTTAGAACTAATTTTATGTCTTTTTATGGCTGAACCAAATAATGAACTTTTGATAAAAAAATTATCAAAAAATTATCAATTATATTCCACATGTTCTAAGCCATTTCCTGAAATGAATGAAATCTTTGTTAAAAAAACAAGAAAGAACTAAGGGTATAGATGTGGAAAAAATAAATGAAAAATGAGAAGATATAATTCTTTAAAAGGCAAGCCACTGTATCACCATTTCCTGAAGTGAATGAAATCTTTGTTCAAAAAACAAGAAAGAACTGAGGGTATAGATATGAAAAAAATAAATGAAAAAGAAGAAGAGATAATTCTTTATAAGGCAACCTACCATATCACCAAAAATGGAGACACAATGAACCCAAACAAGAAAAGGACAAGAATTTGCATAAACTTTAAGATAAGTGTTATAGGTGTGGTATGTATGGTCATTGGTCTTGCGCTTGTTGCACACCAAAACATCTTACAGATTTATATCAAGCCTCTCTGAAACAAAATACAGTTGAGACTAATTTTATTCATAAAGATGATTTTGAAAGTCATAATCTTGATGTTAATGCTTGTCTTGATGTTTTTGATTTCTTTGAAAACCCAGATAAAACAGATAACATGCTTAATGATGGAATCCTTGAGAATGATTAATATTTTTTTTATTTGTATTACGATATATATATATATATATATATATATATATATAAGAAAAAAGGCATGGCTTTTCATGATAGAGATTTATGTTTAGCAGACAGTGCAACAACACACACAATTCTCAAGGAAAAGAAATATTTTGAATATTTGACATTAATCAAAACTAATGTCACTATAATATCAGGTCCAACAAATATGATTAAAAGCTCGAGAAGAGTAATATTTTGTTATTAAATAACATAAAACTTGGCATTAAAGATGCATTATATTCACCTAAGTCCAAAAGAAATTTACTTAGTTTTAAAAATATGTACTAATGGTTATCATATTGAAACAATAAATGAAGACAAAAAACTTTATATATATATATATAAGGAAAATAAATATTTTGAATATATGACATTAACCAAAGCTAATGTCACTACAATATTAGGTTCAACATACATGATTAAAGGTTTTAGAAGAGCTAATATTTTGTTACCAAATAACACAAAACTTGACATCAAAGATGCATTATATTCACCTTAGTCGAGAAGAAATTTACTCAGTTTTAAAAATATACATGCTAGTGGTTATCATATTGAAACAATAGATGAAGACAAAAAAAGAATATCTTTATATTAT
>Ga0307507_10011757_pt1 | contig 10966 bp, 12 predicted proteins | sample 7_EM_MG_FD_207223 | JGI IMG/M metagenome (GOLD analysis project Ga0307507, IMG submission 207223) | Populus trichocarpa ectomycorrhiza microbial communities from riparian zone in the Pacific Northwest, United States - 7_EM | ecosystem: Host-associated > Plants > Roots > Unclassified | place... | reverse complement strand
ACAAGCAGAGAGATCCACCCACCTTGCCTGACGTTCTCTGGTGAAAAGGGACATCAAACTCATCAATGAGCATTGCTTCTACATTCAGATCGAATTGGGCTTGCTGGCTAGGCTGAGCTGGCACTGACGGTGAATGCAAAAGTGCATCAGGAGTAAAGTATTTTATCTTCTGGACATATCCCCTGGTTGTCTTTTTGTATTTCCCTGTATAAAATACTGGTCCAGGAGGCCGTTTGGTTTGGTATCTGTGCATAGTGACTTGCTGACTTGTTGGTGTGTTTGAGGGAGAGTAATGGTCAAATATGGAAGCATGCCCTGTGGAGAACAAATTGCCATGCGTCGAACACATGGCACATGCTCATCAACACATGGCAGAATGCATGATCTATATTAATGCCACGGGCAGGACCCTGTGACTCAAGGCGCAGTCACATAAAGTGAGGTATGGTGGACATAAGATGTGTGCCATTCATAGACTGCTTGAGCAACAATTCAGCTCGGTAGCAAATTGATGTGTGTCCACACCTGCACCCAGTTGTGTTACGACCTATCTGCGCCACATTGTTTGCATCTTGAATGGCAGAACAAACTTGATGTGCTCTGCCATTCATAAACTGCTTGAGCAACAGTAGCAAATTGATGTGCATCCACACCTGCGCCCAGTTGTGTTACGACCTGGATATCTGCACCGTGTTGTTAAGGTGCAGTCACGTAAAGTGAGGTATGGTGGACATAAGATGTGCGCCATTCATAGACCGCTTGAGCAACAATTCAGCTCAGTCTCAAATTGATGTGCATCCACACCTGTGCCAAGTTGTGTTACAACCTGGATATCTGCACCGTGTTGTTTGCATCTGTGCCCAGCCATGGTGAATGGCGGAACAAACTTGATGCGCTCTGCCATTCATAAACTGCTTGAGCAACAGTAGCAATTTGATGTGTGTCCACACCTGTGCCCAGTTGTGTTATGACCTATCTTCGCTGTGTTGTTTGCATCTGTGCCCATCCATGGTGAATGGCAGAACAAACTTGATGCGCTCCATACTGAGAACATGTTTGGCCTAAAATTATGGCACCTCTCAGATTGGATCGAAGAAAACTTAGCTTTCGGAGGTTCTTATCCGCTGACATGCAGCACCAATTGGTTCAGCATCAAAGGCAAGCAATGCCAGCAACATGTGTTAGCCCCAACAAGAAGATTGGGTTGCGTTGCAAAGCATTTTCGTAAGCAGAGAGGGCATGTTCTAAATCCCCCACCTGCTCAGCAACTCAACCCAATTGCAGCAGAGCATAACATTAGTGAGGGACTAGCCAGATGACGAAAATATCAAAAGCCATGTTTGCTTGTTTGCAATATAAGGAGAGCTTGGGATAATTCTCCTTGAGACGAGCAATGCCAGCAACATGCATTGGCCTGGATAAGAAGATTGGGTTGCATCACGAAGCAAGCAGAGAGGGCATGTTCTAAATCCCCCATCTGCTCAGCAACTTTGCATCATAGAGCATTCTCGTTAAGTACAGAGGGCATGTTCTAAATCCCCCATCTGGAGTACACCATAGCACTAGTGAGATACTAGCCAAATGATGAAATTATCACACCTATCAAAAGGTTTGCTCATTTGCAATATTGAGTTTGTGAATAATGGATGATGAGGGTGGATGGGACATCAAGTGAGGACGGCCAGGACCAGCAGTGGGGACAGAGACAGAAAGATACGAGGACAGGCCGAAGGAGAGGGCGAAAGGAAAGGTCATCAAGGTGACTAGCGCCTGGCTGCTGGTTGAGATAGTTATCTTGCAATCAACAGATTGCAGTGCTCTAGGTCTGCACTCAAATTATATCATACTCACCGAGTGCGTTGTCATAAGGTGGGGTACATGATCTCTTCATGGACAGAGGCATACCCTGGCACATCAGATATTGCCTTTTAGGGGGGGACCAACATCAGGGACTGGTAGCCAAATGAGGTGACGTTTTTAAGGGTAGAGCATGTGCCCATCTGAATATGGTTAAGGGCTTGTCACAATTGACGCTGTCCAGACTATTTGCCAGGCGCACGTGTATTCCTTGAGGCTGCCACAATTTTTTTGTGCTGCCTTGCCCAGTCCCATCAAATTTTCCTGACTTGCAGATATGCCCTTGTTGCAGACTCGCCAGCCACCGACTCAAGGATGACAACCATTCTCTTCTGAGGAGTCGGCTATTCTCAGACAATATCTTGAAGACTTTCATGTCAAAACAAAGGAAGAAAGGAAGAAACTGCTGATGTATGAGGTATACAGACTCATGAAGGCCAAGGCACCCGCCCTGCTTACAGAGGAGCAGTGGAAGGAGAGGAAGACGGTGGGTGCCTGCTAGTCATGTTGCTGCTCATTTGATGTTTTGCCATAGAAGATTAAAGAGTGGTTTCAAAACCATGGAAGACACATCAGGATGCCAAAGTTTGGATATGTCAAAGTCATTTCCACCAGATTTGTAGTTGTGCACCTGCGTCAGGAGCAGATACATGAGGTTGTTACTCGGCGTGCAAAAGGCGCGCTACCTGGGTCAAGAGTGTTTCTAGCAAAATACCAACAAGGCCTGAAGGAGGTAATGGCTGGTCTCACAGAGGCTGAGAAAGAGGAGTATAAAGCAATGGTAGAGGAATGGACCAACACTGTACCGCCCCCTGACGTCCAAAGAAAGTGAGTGGTCCAAATCTTGCCTTTCAGCGCCATCTCACCTTGACCACGAAACAGACTCCATGTGAAACATGGCCTGGGCATGATGAGAGAAATGGATAAAGTTAAGCAATACCAGCTAGGAGTTTTCAGCTGGAGTCTGGTTGGCGACATAGATGAAAACGGACAACCTAGGAGTGCTTGGTTGGACCATAATGCCGATTTTGGTCCTGAGGGCCTCCAAGATTTCAGAGATATGTTTCCCAAGGCTGTAGGCAACATTCTGGAAGCCTGGGTCCAGTATTTGAACTATATCAAAGGTAAGATGATTATGTTGTTGCGCCCTTGATTAATGAAGTATTGAATGAACTTCAAACTGCAGAATTTCAAGGGGGGCCTTCAGATTCACCTAGGCAATATCACTATACCAGGCTGAGGCAGAAATGGAGGGCGCCGCATTTTGACCTCGATGGCAGCCTTCCACTACTTCCTCTTGCGACCCAGGATAGAGCCGAATCCGGTGATCTACTGAAATCCCTCATCAGAGAATTCTTAACCATTCATTATCGTCTGGCTTCAGGCAAGCCATCAGTGGTCATTCCCTGGTTTTGCTTAGAGGAGCATAGGAATAGGCTGTGGGAGAGTGAGATGTGGCCTGAAGATGTCAAGATCCGTGATCCCAGCAAATTAACTGTTCCATGCTGCAAGGAAATACTCAAATTGTGGAGAGGCCAACAGCAGATTGGTGGGGCAAGTCGCACGTTTTGTTTTTCTTTCTTCATAGAAGATAAGGAACTGTCCCCTGCCCTCTATGACTTGTCTCAACAATTGAGTACCCCTGTGCCCAATACCAGGAATATTGGCTCTGTGGCAGCTCTTCCCACTACTGCGCCCAATGGAAGGATCCCTGCTCGTCCTGTCAGAGGGCACCTTCCTCCAAATGCTTCCACAGAGGCGCATCTTTCATCCACTGCAGGCCACATGGATCAGACATTGATAGGTAGCCCAGATCAAGCACTGGATCCACAAACGGTCCCAAATGCGCCAACGCCCCAGCCTTTGGATGGTCCTGAATCTGATCCACCCATTCTGAAGAAAAAGGGTAAACAGGCAGTTCATGTGCAAAGTGATGACTATACCACTGATCCTGCAACTGAAGATGAAACAGTCAAACGGTGCAGGGGTCCACAGAGAAATTTGGCATTGGAAGATGCCATGGACCGAAATTCAGAAGGCGCTGCACCAATCTCACTCCAAAAGGCTTGGCCCAAACCCAAACGAATCACCAAGAAGTGTCGGCGCCAACGTCCAACCTCTGCTGAAGAGCAAGGAAAGATTGATGAGTGGGAAGATGCCGTGGACAGAAATTCAGATGGCGCCACACCAATCCCGCCCCAAAAGGCTCACCCCAAACCCAAACCAGTCACCAAGCAGCTTCCACGCCAAGGTCCAATCACTCCTGAAGAGCAAAGAAACATTGAAGATGGGCTGTTTCTCTGAAAATCCACGAGGCACCGAGTAGAAAAGGTCAGGGAGGCGCCACCTGCACAACTATGTTTGGAAAAGGATGCATTGAAAGGAAAGGGGTGCCAAAAACATTAAGGGTGCAAATGACATTGCACATGCATGCCAAAAGACAGTAGACACTTATGATACTGATAAAATGCAAGGATACGGTGAAATGAAAGGGGCGCCAATAATCTTAAGGGCGCCCATGACATTGCACCTTCCATGCACAGATACCCTTATTATACTGATAAAAAGTAAGGATAAGTTGAAACAAAAGGCACGCCAATAATCTTGAGGGCACCCATGACATTGCGCCTGCAACACAACACATAAGTTGAAATGAAAGGGGTGCCAATAATCTTAAGGGCACCCATGACATTGCGCCTTGAACACAACTGATAAATGTAAGGATCGCCAATAATCTTATGGGCGCCCATGACATTCGCCTGCAACACATGCCCAAAGGGACTGAAAAAACACAGATTCAATATTTAATACAATGAATTACAGTTAATTGTCATCTTGATCATCATCCTTGGGCACAGCAGCACAAATATCTCTCCAAGCTTCCCAAAGCTCCGACTGGACTAGGTCCAGGCCCCTGAGGTGCAATTCGAGTCAGTACAACTCCAGGTGTTTTTGATGGCGCAACAGCTCCAATGTTTGTTGTGGGTCTCTACACTGGGAAAGTAGGTTGAGAGCAGATCTGAGCCATTCTTGGCACTGCTTCTCCCCATGAGCATCCTAATAAAGTGAAGGTCAGTAAGGAAATTATAATAAGAATGCCTGACCTTATTTCTGGGAAACTCTTCGCATTGTTGCCTGACTGCATTAAGATCAGCCCAGCTGTAATCAAACTCCTCTAACAGGTTAGAGACTGTTGCAGGCAAGGGCACACTACTCTGACTGGAGGATGCCTCAGGCACAGGGACTGTTGGCCGGGTCATGTTTCTTGGGGTGTGATCCGGGACTGTCTGGGGTGGTCAGGTCATATTCCATTGCTTGAAGGAAGAGCCAGCCATTGCATCTGTTGCTCCCTCTTTGGCTGGCACATCAGGGTGAGGTGGTTGGCTCATGTTCCACGGCTTTGGAAGCGATGCCTCAACGGGCAGATGATTTAGCATGGGAGGTGGTCGGCTCATGTTTTGCAGCTTTGGAAGCAATGCCTCAATGGGCAGATGAATTGGCACGCCAGCTGACTGGCTCATAGTTGGCGCTGGTGCATGTGTAGGAAGAAGTGGTCGAGACATGTTGCGCTGCTTCGGAGGGGCAGAAGTTTGCGCCCCATGTGGCACGGTGATAACGGTCTCAGTGGAAAGCCCAGCCAGTGCCTGTTCTTGCCTAAGAAATGATGGACGAGTCATGTTTCGTTGTTTGGGAACAGTGGGGATTGCTTGCGCCTCAGTGTGTGCAGTTTCCAGGCCAGTTGCTACATTAATAGATGTTCCAGTTGGCACCTGTGCTTGGATGGGAAGAGGTGGTCGGGACATGTTGCATTGTTTGGGAAGGATGGAATGTGTTTGCACCTCAAGTGGTGTAACTGCTTGAAGAGGTGTAGGAACATTGGGCGCAGTTGATGGTGCAGCAAGGGGTGGAGCTGATGGCGCTGTGAGGGGTGGAGCTGATGGCGCTGCGAGGGGCGGAGGTCAAGTCATGTTGCGCGACCTGGACTGCCAGGATGCGAGCTCTTCTTTTCGTGATGGTGGCGATGGATCATCAAAGATTTTTGGATATTGGTGGGGAATTCTGTGGGTCTGTGCTCCACTGGCTAATGTGATTGTTTCTTCAGAAATAGGATGGTTTTTCGAGGTACTAGTCTTCCCTTCTACTAGGCCAGTGAATCAATGTTGTGAGTGAAAACTGCAAATTAGGATTAACTTTACCTTTGAATGTGCCATCGTTGTTCGCCATGTGTGCAAATTAGATTACAAGGGGGTTGGGCAAGTTGTGAACAAAGCCAAGATTGGGCAGAATGCAATCGATAAAACATTAGATCAATTGATGAACATGATCACATGACGTGACAATTTGTGCTTGTAACTTAAACTTTCCAAACACGTCATGACTTTAACTTACCCTCCACCATCACCCACAACATCAATGTTGACTCTTCCTGCCTTCAAATCCATGGCCCTCCTGGACACCATTACACGCTTTGAGGACAAGTTGTGCACCATGGTCGAGGAACACGCTGGCGACATAATTCCAAATGGAGAGGTAGATGACTGGCTCAATATTGTGGTGAGTGAAGTCAGTTTTTACCTCCCAGTCAAAGCTGATATGTTGAAGTCCAAAATCAATGACCTCCTCCAACATGAAAGTGCCATTACGCCCACCTTTGACCCCTTCCTGCCACTTGCCCAAGCGAGTGACACCATGATAGCTGAAGGTGGCACCCATTTCCCAGCCGATCCATTCATCACCGTCATCTTGCATTATTTCCCACTGTCGAAAGTATCGAAACTGAAGTTGAAGCTGAAGGTTACGATTCCCCTCATGACAGTGGGAAATCACATCAAGAGATGGGAGGACCTTGAGAGGTTGAACACTGCAGCTGTGGCTGGTCTTGGGCCCAACGCTTTACTCGCAACAATCCACCCCAAGGCCACCAAAGCCACCACTTCCCAGCACATAAACGTTAAAGTTGCACCAGTCATGGGAAAACCGAATGCTGGTGTCAGCAGCCCCTCCGGCACCACCACAGTGGTTCAGCATGCTGCGCCCACAGTAAAGGAAGCAGGGCGCGCAAAGGGGAAGGGCATTGAGCAAGCACAGGCACTGAAGTCAAAGGGGAAGGGCATTGAGCATGCTGTGCCCAAAGGAAAGCATGCTGGATGAGCCAAGGTGACAAGTCCCGAGTTTGTGGAGAGCGACGAGGAGGCACCAGCGACCACAAAGAAGGCGTTGAAGGGAAAAGACAGGGAGATTGAGATTGTGGGGAGCGGTGAGGAGAGTGGTGAGGAGAGCATTGAGGAGGTGCCAGTGCCAAAAATGAAAAAGGAACTAAACAGGGCGCCAATCGAAGAAGAGAGTGACGATGATGAATATGATGATGAAGAGGAGGCACCTCAGAAAAAGAAGAGGTTGGTACCTCAACACTACGACCTCACCAATGCCAAAAACAGCAAGGTCACAACCGCCGTACTCTGCATGCCCACCGATCCCTACAATCCCATCTCCTGGGATGTCGTGACGCTTGAGCAAGCCATTGTGGATGAGGAGTTTGACCCGCCCCAGGGAGCCAATTGCTATGTGAAAGAAGCTGTGAAAGAAGCTCTGAAGATGGAGGAGAAGGAGAAGGAGAATGGGATAACCCACAAAAAAGGAGGCAAAGGTGGAAAGCGTGGGCCATTTTATTGGGGCCCCCATGATGAACTTGATTATGAAGGCGCAGTTCCGTTCGAAGATGCCTATGACTCGGAGAAGAATCCGATCGATAAGAATGGCATTAGGAGGTACCTCGTCGCAGATGTCTTCACAACGCCATGCAGCAAGTGCACCTCTGCGACGAGACCTTGCTTTTTTTGCTGGTGGGGTGCCAAAGCCCTTGGGAAGGCGCAGTGTTGATGAACTGCAACTAAACAGTGCGTGTGGTCCTTGCAAGGAGGCTCGCCATAAATGCCCAGGCCATTCAAGACTGAGGCAGCAGACGATCATCGACAACCCATTTTACAATGAGGGTGCATACTACAAGCCGGAGAAAAAACCTGCAAAAAAACCCAAAGCCAAGGCAGTCAAAGGCGCAGTGGCCAAAGATGCAGTGCCCAAGGCCAGAACGCCCAAGGTTGCAGCGCCCAAGGCTGCAGTGCCCACTGTTGCTGCATCCACACCCGCAGCAGCCAATGTTGCAGGACCATCCAAGTCCACTCCCATCGAGTCCATGCCCAAGCCAAAGCCTCGGCCACTGGAGAAACCCATTGTGTTGCCCTCGAACACTGTTCCAAGTGAGATCGGTAAATTTCTCTCAATTAAGTCTAGCCATCTCAACTGATCAATTGCCCAGCTCGTATGGAGGACTGCATCCTCCAACTTGAAAAACAGTGTAGGACACTTGCGGGGCAGGTGGAGGACACAAAGAAGAAGCTTGACACTGTCATCAACCAGTGGAAGCAAGAAGTGGGCGAACTCCTCCTCAAGCTCCAGAAAATCGATCAATCAGCTTCCTCAATGAAGGATTGGACGACTCAAAAGGTGATTTTTGTGTTGGAAAGCCTTCACCTTTTAGGAAATGGCATTCATATGGTGCTGCTGGACTTGGTGATGAAGATGACCAACCTTCCAGAGGAGATAGGCGCACTGGCAGTGGTGGAAAGCAATGAGTCAAAGGTGGAGTTGTTGGAGTGTGCCAAACCACAGTGGCAGGAGTTGATTCAGGTTCTTGAAGCTCGACTGCCCCTCACCCAGGAAGTTCAGAGGGGTGAGTCACCTTCAGCGATGTTGCCCTCCTCTCATCATAATGAGCATGTGCCTCCACGCTTGCCTGGCGCATCACATGGGACTGAAGTTCAGAGGGGTGAGTCACCTGCAGTGATGTTGCCCCCCTCTCATTGTGATGAGCATGCACCGCCACGCTCGCCTGGCACATCACATGTGATTGATGTTGTGCCCACTGTCCCTCAACCCACCCTGGAGCCTCCGTCCGATGCCCCATTGCCACCCCAATCACCAATCGTGGCGGACCAGCAACAAGTGGTGACCACCGCCGGTGATGGAGTTGTACCAGCTGCACCCACTTCACCCAGCTCTCTTCTGGGTCCCATGGTGCCCAGCACCGAAGCAGTCAAAGTGGCGCCGACTGGATCTGACTTGCCTATTCTGGTTGCAGGCCCAGCTTCTTCTCCACTTACTGCCCTCGCCTCTCACCCCGCATCCCCCATAAATGAGGACCAAAACATGTCTACTGGGTGCAAAAGAAAGGCAAATGAAGAGGTCAATGTGGACATCCCCAGGAAGAAACCAGCCAGCACTTGGAAAAAGGGCCCGCCACCTGCACCTCAGCGCAAACAACCTTCACATGGCAGATCCAAGGCTCCTGAGGGTGATCCAGTGACACCAGGCCAGTCGAGCAAACAGGACACCATCATGGAGGAACCCGAAGATATCTCATAGCTGACCTTTTTTTTTGCATGGGCTGCTGCACCCAAATTACTTACTTCATCCTTCATCTACTCATCCAAACATTGTTGTCACCAATCTTGTTGTCCCTACATTAGCTAGGGAATAATATATCTTTTTGAATGTGCTTTTTTTTTTGTAGACAATTGTTTTTAGCATGTGTTTGTATTTCGGTGCGTGTGTGGGCGCATGCATGTGCGTTGGCGCTCTTCCAGAGAGTCCTAACACATTTTGGGCACAGGCAAATTGGGGCACCTACTAATAGGCATGCACATGCCTTGGCGCTCTTGCATGAGCTCAGGATTTTCAATCTCACTGGAACATTTGAAAAACCATGCATTCGCCGCAATAAGCATATATAATTTTACTCTGGTTGACTGGGGCGCTGCTATGAAATCAGGTGCAGTGCCTAAATCAAAGACGAAATTTCAAATCCATCTCCACATTTTTTCTCATGACCTGGGCAGCATTGGTGCAGAAATTCTATTATCCAATCATCTAAACAATTATGGTGCCCGCCTGAAGGGCCGATGGGGGCGACAACGGCATTGGCACCACAGGGACACCCAAAATCAGTGGGCAAGCACCAATTCGGCCCACCCATTGAAACAAGGAGTTTGTAATGCCAGTTCTGGCGCCCACCTATTGGCACAACAGCATTGGCGCAAAGCATGTGAGTCATTTTGAATAGAAGTGCCCAAATTTGGCAGGCAAGCACCAGTTGGGCCCAGCCATCACTAATGGACAATTTGTTGATATCTCAGCCAAGTCCACTGGCCCCATATGGTATGAAGGATTGTCAAGTTCGGTTGATCCATTAGGTAAGGGCTAGGGTCACTGTCATATGTGATGGCCCAACGAGCATGTATGACCCAACACCACTCACATGTAGGGCCCACCACCTTAATTTCAAAGCCAAACAACAGCGCTGGCGTATACAGCCCAATGCCAGCATGTAGGGCCCAACGTCAGCGAGGTGCAGATGGTGAGGATTTGGCAGGAATCTGGTGGTATTGAGGGTCATTCTCGAGGAGGAGCGGCTATGTCCTCTGACATCACCTCTCATATAATATATATTTACAGTATCCCCCGTACTATAGCTTATCTATAAAATTTTCACTGTCAATCACATGAGTACAGAAAGAGTTCGAAAAAAAGTACCTAAGTACTCTTTTAATAAGTTGTATGTACTTCTGCCTTCAAAAATAAATTTTGAATGGAATCCAGCGGAAGGTCCACATCTCGGGCCGGGTGTGTTGCACATAAATATTTGTCAACACACTCCACATTAATTGTCGGCACACTACACATTAATTGGTGACAGACCACACATGAGTGTGTTGTTTATTTTAGCATTGCCGAAGTTCGGTCCAGAACCTCGGTTCGAACCCGAACCTTCCGGACCGAACACAAAGTTCGGTTCGAGTTCAGGTTCAGGTTCGGGCTCCAGAAATTTTCTGGAGAACAGGTTCGGACTGAACCAAACCTCCAAACCTTTGGCCACTGGGGAGCGTACTTTCCCTCTATTTTCGACATTTCTTTTGGAATTTTTTGGTTCAAAACTATTGTAATCGATAACTACTTCAGTATTTTAATGTAAAGTATCAATGCTTCACCCCGGTGATGGCTGATGGCCATATTTTGGGTGGCTTTCCTGCACGTGCGCTTGTTGGGGTCTGTT
>Ga0307507_10011756_pt1 | contig 10968 bp, 10 predicted proteins | sample 7_EM_MG_FD_207223 | JGI IMG/M metagenome (GOLD analysis project Ga0307507, IMG submission 207223) | Populus trichocarpa ectomycorrhiza microbial communities from riparian zone in the Pacific Northwest, United States - 7_EM | ecosystem: Host-associated > Plants > Roots > Unclassified | place... | reverse complement strand
AAAGCTGCTGAAAGCCAGAAAGCTATCACAAAGAGGTCTCAAAGTGGAAGTGAAAGCGTTGTGAAAGTGAAAGAGGCCAAAAGCGGCCAAAAGCGAAAGCGAAAGAGCTTGTGATTTTACTGATGATTCGTCTCGCGTCCCAGGTTGCAGGGCTCGAACAAACTATACGGATACACCACTTAAACCTTTTCCTGAATATCTCCGATTTATCAACTACAGCTGCTGCTGCTGCCCTGTCATTTGGACGACACGGAACCGCTGTAGAGTGGCTCGAACAGGGCCGCTGTCTGGTGTGGTCCCAAATCAACAATCTCCGGACTCCTCTGGGCAGTCTGCGTGACCATGACTCAGTGCTAGCCGATGACTTCTCAGCGGTATCAAGGGCATTGGAAAAATCAGGTTCTCGTACAGAATCACGAATTCCTGATACTGAAGACAATATGCGGAATAAAATGTCCCTTCAGGATGAAGTTCAGAAACACGTCAAACTCGCACGCAGATGGGAAGAACTCCTCCATGAGATCCGCAGTATCGAGGGGTTTCATTACTTTCTTCAACCGCGAAGTATGTCATCTCTCCTTAAGGGTGTACCTAAAACAGGCCCCGTCATCATCATCAACGCCCACCCGACCCGGTGTGACGCCATCGCGCTTCTCCCTGGTGTTGAAAGTGCCATCCACATTCCACTCCATAACCTCTCTTACGCCAGAGCAAATGATTGGAAGGGCCTCCTGAATCAAACTCATAAAACTCGTTCGCGAGAGGATGAGGAAGTGGAGCTTCGTAAGGTACGACCAGTACAGTCCCCCAGGCGTGAAATCCTTCGTAAAATCCTGAGTGAATTGTGGTTGCACATCGCTAAACCTGTTCTTACCAAACTCGCCATTTCGGTACGTGGAAATCTCACATTTCCGATAAGGGATACTCACTGTCCAATATCCATTCCTTCAATAAAGTCTCATACCGCACCTCCTTCCCGCATTTGGTGGTGCTCAACTGGTCCGCTTGCCTTCCTGCCTATCCATGCTGCTGGAATCTACGGCCGGGATAAAGAGCACAGCGAGTGCCTTTCCGACATCGTCGTCTCGTCCTATACCCCAACAGTCACCGCACTTATTGAGCAAGTAATCAAGAAACCCACCACGGAAATCGCAACACCCAACAGCTTCTTGGTCATCGGTCAACCCAACGCGCAAGCTCCTCTTCGTCCGATTCCTGGAACCGCAGCCGAAGTAGAAGCAATTTGGAAAGCACTGAGCAGCCATGGAGTGCATGCTATTCGGGTGGAGAATGAAGCAGCGACGGTTGTCAGAGTGAGAGACGAGATGGGGATCCACAACTCGATTCACCTTGCATGCCACGGGATTCAGCATACCAGCCAGCCCCTGGAGAGTGCATTTGCTATGCGTGATGGGTGGCTCAAGCTCTCTGATATTATCAAAATCCAAAATGCGCATGCTGATCTGGCGTTCTTGTCAGCCTGTCAAACGAGTACTGGCGACGAAGAACTGCCAGAGGAGGCGGTTCATCTGGCTGGGGGAATGTTGGTGGCAGGATATCGAGGTGTGGTTGCTACAATGTGGGCGATAAACAATGAGAAGGCTGTGGGTATTGCAAATGATTTCTACAGTAATCTTTTGAGCCACAGCCCGGAATCCGGAAAATGGGAAGGACCAATGAGTGCTCTCGCAGCGTATGCGCTTCATCACGCATCTGAACGTATGCGAGAGAGGCTCGGCGATTCAGAGCATGCTCTCCATGCCTGGGTACCATATGTTCACTTTGGAATATGATTCCCTGTCCTGTTGATCTGCGTAGACAAACCATGTTGTAGTCGTGGTACGGGTTGATGTAATCCTGGTCGGCTTACTTACTGTGCTGTAACCTACGGGATCAGGGTCCAACACCATATATAGAACCATGTGACTGAACAATTAACTGTTCAGTTATCTGCCTTTTGGTGTAACGGCTAAGTGTCAGTTCTCTGGCCCTCTTACAGTTGAGTGCCTTCTGCATGCACACTGGCAATGCAGTGGCAATGGTATTAATGATCACACCACTGACAGCTGTTTGCTCCCACCTGATCCTGGCAGGCTGATATATCACAGGTATGTAATTAGGCACACAAGCCTGATACATTAATTGGTCTAATTAGAGATGTGTTTGATATATCACACTACAGACCAGGCTGAGCTTCTTCCACCCTCGGCACTGCTTCTGCCTAAACTCAGCCCAGAGGTGCCTAGTGCACCAATATGACCAGTACCTGAAGTGCTCATCAATTCCCGATTGGGAAATCAAACCTGCCTCATGTCCCAATTGGGCACAGGGAAAGCAGATTGACGAAAACTGCCATTTATTTCACTATGATAGCTACAAAGGGCACCATACTATATAATGTACTACAAAATATGTTTCCGGGTCTGTTTTAAACTCAGTGCATATTGGAAACTAGGTATGAAGCTCAGTCTTTGGGAAGCCAAACGACTATAATATATTGATATATACCTAGGTACAAAGCTAGGTAATTCATAAGTACTGATAACAAAGTAAAGAGTATCTCACCTCAGTCTTTGGGAAGCCACACAACTGAGAGGGGCAAGGGGGTTTCGGGATTGAAATAAAAAGACCCATTGTCGATTTTTTTTGTCATTGACTTTGGACTAACTAACTATGTAATCAGGCACATGTCCATATATAGTAATATTACATCATAATCACTGTAGCACGCCTACGGGTGCAAAGGCCCACTATGGCAATTATTTAAAGTGGAAGCCAAACTGCTTGTGCAGTTCACTCCTTGCAGCCAATGCAAGTTGAAAAAATGATAAAGCTCCTTTCTCTGGTTTCATGACGATGACAAAAGTGGAAACCAAATAAATGCAAAAAAGCTACAAACAGGCATAACATATCCCACGGTGGGGCCCTTGAGTGCTGCAGGCTAAAACCCACTACTTATGTAGTGGGCATCTACACCTTCGCACACCCTTGAGCAGACTTGCTACATGTTGTGAAAACCCAGTGTCAAGGTGCCTGTTCAAGTGGTACACATTGCAGGTAGTACTGATAAGAATGTAAATGAAATTGAGCATGAGGCTATGAAATTACATACCCATCAAGTTTCATTCTTTTACACAGCAGCACACACTCTGAAAATGGCTATACAATGGCTAGTGTCGATGGCGAAACCTCCTGGGGAATTTGCCACTCGCCAGCAAGGCAGCTGGCATGGGAACCTGGCGAATGCTGGTGAGACTGGCAAGATACAAAAATTCAATTTCTATGAGTTCTGAGTTAATTAAGAGTACTATGGAATTGCTACAGAACTCTAGCTAACGCCAAGGGATCACACTAAGGAAGCAGCATCCCATTTATCACAGGGACCTGCATTTTCAATGTTCAGACTGAGTTCCTCATTGATGGCAAATGGTGTGTTGCCTGCCTGGATGCTGTCAAGATTGGAGGTATCAAAAACCTGTTCCATAGGAATTGTCGCATCAAGTCCATCTGCCTCCCCTGTTGGCCTAAGGGATCCAATCTTTTCCAATTCCTCATCAAGCTCTTCTTCAGTCATTTCTTCAAGGCCCTCAAGGTTGGCATTAAAATTAGGTGGGAGTGGGGTCTGATTAAATGCTTTTATCAAATCTTCTGCTTGTCTGACATCTATTCCACCATTGGGTTGGGTGTGCATATGAGAATGTTTGTGATGCATTGATTTTCTGGCAGCAAGTGCAGCCTCATGAAGTTGACGTGTGTAATGGTCACAAAGCATTCCCAATGTTTCCATATGAGAAACTGTGAGACACAAGTGCTTGACACTTTGTACACCACCTAGATTGGAAAAAAAGTGCTCAACCTCTCCTGCATGGGGGACAATACTAAACAATTTGATGGCCATGGCTTTGAGAGGGTGGGATGTGACGTTCACCAAGAGGGATTTCCACCAGTCTCTCCCATCACTCTTCCCACCCTGAAACAGCACCTGTGCATGAAAGTAAGCCTTGATATCAGCAGCCAATTTTGTTGTCCTCTCCTTAATCCATCCACAGCATAACACAATCCCAAGCAAGATTTTATATGCATTGTCAAGTTTTCGAGAGTGGGGTGAGTTAGAGATTGCGAGTTTGCAGCAAAGAGGATGGAGAAAAATGGTAAGCCAATGAATGTTGGTTTTCAATTCATGAAACTGGGCATCCAGAACTTTTGAGCCTGTTGCAGAAACTGTGAATCATTTCCAGGAATGTGAGGTAATTTCTTGATTTGTCGATGGGCCCAGATCATTTGGAGCATACAATCGGCCAGTGACACATCTTGAGATTCAACATCACCGATAATGTCCACTAAAGGCTTGCAAACACGTATCAGCTGGTTGGTTAGTTGCCACTGCTGAACATCAAAAGTTCTGGCAAGGACATCCTTTGAGACTGCAGTTAGGCCACCCTGAGACTGCTGTGCATCATCTCACACACACAGAGTCATCAAGGGAGTTTTGTGTTCACAGACACTCAGGGCCTGGAGAATAAGGGCATAGAACCAGGATTCTGTGTTCGTTTTAAGACCATGGGTTACACCATTCTCCTTGGAAATTTTTTCGAGTTGCCCTCCCCAGTAGTGTGATGAATTAAAGAGGGAAAGGATCTGTGGATTCGAAGTAATTGTTTTTTTGACCAAGGGGTAGCTCACAATTTTACCAATAATCATATTGATACTGTGCATGAAGCAGTGAAAGGCCTAAAATAAAATTCCCCTGAGAATCCAATTGAATAGAAAGTAATGAAACATATGAGAATCCAGGAGTGTTGATTTGTCCATTTTCGATGAAAGGCAAGCATTGTGGTTGGGTTATCTGTGAAAACTGCAACAATTGCCTTTCGGTCAATGCTCTTCTTTGCAATGGCCTTATTGGCAGCATCAACAAGATTATCTGCGGTCCCCTGGATGCCTGTAAGTTCTTCTGATCCAAGAACCACAGGGAACTCTGACACCTCAGCTATCATGCAGCCATAAATGCTGCATTGTTGACTGTCATCCCATCCATCCATCAAGTATGTGAGATTATTCTGTCCCTCCAGCAGCTGAACATCCTCAGCAAATGTGTATGCTTCTTCAGCTGGGAGAAGTCACTCCATCAGGATATATTGGGATGCAGGGGAAGAAGATGGCTGTAAGCATTGTAAGCATCTCTGGAAGAAAGGGTTCTCAGGTGCAGAAAAAGGTATATTTCCATGAACAAAGGACCTATGAACATATGTTTATTATTAGATTGAATGTGGAAAAGTAAAACTATGCACCTCAGTATGCATAGATTAGATTTATCCATCTCCTCAACACTCATTGACCTATCAAGAAATGCCTCAATCAGGCATTTCACTGCCACCACCTCTCCCAAATTATTATTATTATTCTTCTCAGCAGATCCTGAGTCCATGATCTCTATGTCACTTCCTCCATCTGAAACCTGGATCTCCTTGATTCTGCCCTTCCTCATGAACAAGCACAATGCCTCCAACTGGACCTCTGCAGGTACATATTTACAGCTATCCTCTCCATTTGTTTTTCCAATGTGCTTCAAGTAGCATAAGTAGCAATGGACAATCTCCTTTGCCACATCACTGGGGCAGTACTTGCACATCATTAACCATCATTTGGATTTTTGATTTGGGTCTCTCCTTCTGTTGAAATGCTTGTGGATAAACTCATCCCTGGCACAATCACTGTGGGTATTGGCTAACATAGAGTATAGAGGAGTTCTGTGGAATGTAGACTACATTGTATATACTGCTACCATATGCTGACCATGAAAAATTGAAAATTCCTGCTTTGGGTCTTGCCACCTCCTTTTGGAAAATTTTGATTACAAGGTGGCGAGGCAAGATGGCAAAGTTTCGCCAACAACACTAACAACAGCACCCATTGAGCACATCAACTTCTACCTTTGTGGAACCCTTTTTCATTTCAATCATCTGAAATCATCAGAATTTTCAGGTTCAACTTCTGCAGCGATGGCAACTTGAAGTGCCACTGATTCTGCAACATTTCCTGGTGAATGCAAATGCTTGTTGATTCCTTTTTGGTGTGTTTTTAATTTGAGTAATGTAATTACTTTGTTATATATGCAAATCAGCCCAAGCTCCCTCCACAGAGCATCCTATGCATGCAGATGGTAGTACATAACATAATTACACTTATTACAAGTCAATACGAGGTCCTAGAGTGATCCTAAGCTTAGTTTTTGAAACCTCCATTTCTTTTTTTGGACCATTGGCTGGACTAACTAACTGGGTATAGGTCTGGCATTCTATTGCCAGAGAACTCTTGGAGGGGGGATGAAAATTATCCTCAGAATAAAGACCACCTACATAGAATGGACCCCATCAGGAAAAAATCACATTCATCAGTAGAGCTAGGTTGCTGACATTGCTCTAATATCTGGGTAGACAAGTCCCCTCATCACTTGCCCAGGTAGCCAGCACTCTAACTACCATAGAACCCAGTGAGTGTCTGGTAGCACAAGGTAGACCTGATAGATGGGTAACTACCAGCCCTATCATGTCTACCTTGCTGCACATAGACCTAATCACAACCTATAGTTGGGCAACTACTTGTCCTACCAAGGCAATCCTGATCCACATAGTCATTGAAATGGTGGAAATGGATATTGATTAATAAAATAGATCTACTCAGACATTAGGGCATCTAATTATCATTATTGACCTTCCACTAGCCTCTCCAGTCCACCACACACTCACTTGCCTATACCACCTTCAACCTCATTCACATCCACATTGGGTGCAATGTTGACTGTGAGGTCTCAGCATCATCCTGAAGATCAAGAGCTCAGTGTGAAGGTGGTGTGGGGTTGGGATAATTGTCAACAGGTTGGCCATGTGAGCATCTAAATGGCATCAGTTAGGGGGAGGCTGCCAGTGGTTGTGTGGGTGCTGGTTGTTGTGTACAGTGAACTTCAAGTGAACTTGCCATTGCTGGGATTGTTGTGAGCAGTTGCTAGTGTTGCCAATGGCTTGGCTCTGGAGCTGCAAGCTGCAGAGCTGAGCCACTATTTGGACCATCTGAGCCAATTAATTGGCCCCCAGCTCAGAGCTGCTCAGAGCCACTCAAGCCATTCCTTAAGTTGCCTAAACTTCAGAGCTGCTAGATAGTTTCAAACCTTCTGAAAACATTATTAAACACTGTATATAAGGACCTAGTGCTATTTTAAATGTATATTTTGTATATTACTTGCCAGAGCTATCAGACAAGTGTGTTTTGTGATAGGTACAAGGAGGTAAACATGGCCAAATAATCTCATCAAAAATACATATCTGTGCAAAACTCAATGGTATGACTTATTTCTTTTGTTGGGAATGGTCTATACATCATATTTGATACTTAAAAGACATATGTAAAGTAAAAAAACAATCAGGATGGTGAGCCCACAACTTTGGGCAATCTCAATCAGCTTAGCCAGCTCAGAGCCACTCAGAGTGGCATAGAGCCATTTTGATCAGCTCAAGTGCCTGAGCCAAGCTGTAAGCCAGCCAAGCTGAGCCATGACATTGCTAGCAGTTGCAGGGGTGGTGGAGGGGATCAGCTGGATGCTGGTGTTGTAGTCTGCTCACCTGGGCTCATATTCTCATTGGTACTTAGCAATGATGTGTAGTGCTTGAAAGTTAGGTTAGTTAACTGGAAAATAACTAAGACCAGACCAGACCATAACCGATCAAGATCACAAAATTATCTAACTGATCCTAACCATAACCAGTCTGGTTTGTGGTTAGTTCCAAATTTAGAAATAGACTAACTGACAAAAACTGGTCCTGAATGGTCATTCAGCACTAAAATTATACCCCTCTTTTACAAACTATTTACAAGTTTTTTAACAATTCCAAAATCATAATTTTTGGTAGAGGATTAAGGTAGAGGACATGAGAAACTGATACCCTTATGTAATCAGCTTAGTAAGCACCAAGCCATGCAGAAAATGGCCTTTGAGATTTTTTATTTTATTTTATTTTAAAGTGCCAAAGTGTATAAAAATGCTATTGGAGAAAGTTTTTTTGAATTTTGAATTTTGAATTTTTCATATGTATAGCTACCTCATAATCTTTTGATGTCAGTGAGACTACTTGAAGTACATGTGTAATATAGAGAACTTGGTTGACATCATTGAAACAACAGTTTGGCAGTGGAGTGGAGGGGTGGGAACATCATGTGATTGATTATATAAGCTGCAAAAATCTGACTCAGAAAAATCTCCCAAAGCTTTAAACATGGTTTCTCTTCAAAAGAAAGCATTTTGACTCTTTTTAGGTTTTGAAAATGTTAACCTCAATATCTCCCCCATTGTTCAACCTATCAACAAAATAAAAGCTGCAAGTCATACTACAGGATGCCTAGAATGCATCTCTGGATTTAAATATGAACAAAGATTGAATGTGTTGTGGGTATTGATGACACTGGAGAGGGTGAGGTTTGCTTATGTAAGGGGTGTCAGTTCCTGGTGTCCTCTACCTTAAAAGAGTTATAGCCAATCCAAAGAAGTGTGACTTATAATGACTGTAGTCACCTGTGTGATGATCCAGTTGGTCTTCCCACCACCACCCCAGCTTGTTCCTCTGTCACCACCACCATCCCCCACTTGCCAATGCCAATGCCAACCCATTTCCCTACCCTTGTGAATGCTCACACAGAGCCAAGCCAGGTTGGGGGTGAGGTCAACAAGGACAATGACCTCTGCTATGTCATGTCAACCACAACTGTGATGGCAAGGGAGGGGCATGCCTAGGTGAGTCCCATGCCCCTGCCAGCTCAGCAATGGACTGATCCCCACCTTCATGTAGATTATGCCCTGCCTCAGGCAGTGATGCACCTCCACAACAACATGATGCCAGATCAATGAGGATGCCACCTCAACAATGACACAACCACAAGGACAACAACAATGAGGATGCCATGTCAATGCCAACACCAGATGACTTAAGACCCAATGAGTTCAGTGGGTAAGACATTGTTGATGCACTCTTGGAAATGCACATGACATGGTCAGTGGTCTGTTACTTCCCAATTTGTGGAAGTCATGGTCCTCACATACCTGGTAGGTCTCCCACACCATGGTTTTCCTCTTGTATTATCCTGCATTACCCCCATCCTCCCATTCCAACCTAGAATCATACAATATTGTGAAATAATGGCCTACCTCCCTCATTGGAGTAGTGTTGCCATGGCTTTGACTTTTAGCTGGTTCAAGCCACAGCTGAGCTGAGCCAAGCTGATGGACCTGGCTTGGCTGCTGCTTGAGCCAGCTAGTAGTGTTGAGCAAGGGTTTCAGAAACCCCAGGGGTACGTGGGTAAGGGTTTGGAGGGTCGGGGTCAGGGTATGGAATGTCTGACCCCACATTAACCCCTACCCTTGAGCAAGGGTCAGGGTATACCTGCAGTTTTACCAGTGGGTACAACTTGTTTGTACTTGTATTACTATTAGTAATGCATGACCTTGTTTACAATAATACAACAACTGTTTTTCTTCTCAACCACCATCATACAGCATCATTGCCACCACTGAGAACCACCTGCAACCATTGTTTGACTGCCCACAACCACTACAGCACACACCGACAACACCAGCCTCAATGAAAATGACACTGTGATGCCACAAGCCATTGTCACTGTCTGCAGCAGCAACAATAACAACAAATGAAGATGCCTGGGAAGTGAGTGGGGAGTGAGTGCCACCAAAAGGTCCCCAGTTTGAACTTGTTTAGTGTTTATCCAACTTTCTGAGCCCTCTAAGCCCTCGCAAATGACAACACCACACCCACTCCCCCTCCTACTCTCCTCCTACCATCTTCCTCCCCATCCCATGCATCTGCCCATCTTCCTACTCACTAAACAAGTTTGTTTGAACTTGTTTAGTGTTTCTTCAACTTTCTGAGCCTTCTGGGCCCTCACAAACACAATGGCACATGCACTCCCGCTCCCACTCTCCTCCTACCCACCTTCCTCTCGATTCCATGCATCATACCACCTTCCTACTCACTAAACAAGTTCGTTTGAACTCATTTAGTGCTTTGTCTACTTTCTGAACCATCTGGACTCTTGCAAACACAACACTGTGCACAGTCCCAGTCCACCTGTCCTCCTACCTGTCTTCCTTCCCATTCCATGCATCTTCCCATCTTCCTGTTCACTAAATGAATTCGTTTGAACTCATTTAGTGTTTCCTCGACTTTCTGAACCTTCTGGATCCTCGCAAACACAATGCTGGGCACAGTACTATAGGTAGACACCATTTAACATAGTTTTTATTGTACATAGGGAATATGTAGACTACCTGCCCAACCCTCATGAAACCTGTACCCATACCCGCTAAATACCCGTACCCATAAGTGGGGTCATGGGTTTTAAAGGGTCAGGGTCAGGGTCAGCCAAAATGACCCTGGGGTTACCCATGCTCATCACTACCAGCTAGAGCTGGGGTTTTGAGCATCATCAACCACAGTAAGCTAGCTCATTCAAAACAATTAAGTTTGGCTCCTGTCTGTACATATTATTCAACTAGTAGTAGAATATACTGTAAATAGTGATGCAAACGGCTCAGCTCCGGAGCTGCAAGCTGCTGAGCTGAGCCATTATTTGAGCCATCTGCACTGATAAATCGGCTCCAGTTAGAGCCAGCTAAGCCATGCTTTAAGTTGACTAAATTTCAGAGCTGCTATATAATTTTGAACCTTCTGAAAACATTATAAAACACTGTATACAAGGTCCTAGAGCTATTTTGCATGTATATTTTTGTACATTACTTGCAAGATGGTTTGCACAAGCATGTTTTGTAACAGGTACAAGGAGGTAAGCATGGCCAAATAATCTCATCAAAAATACTAATTTTTGCAAAGCTCAATAATATGACTTACTCCTTCTGTAGGAATGGTCTATTCATCATATTTGATAGCTAAAATGCATAAGTAAGGT
>Ga0307507_10011755_pt1 | contig 10968 bp, 3 predicted proteins | sample 7_EM_MG_FD_207223 | JGI IMG/M metagenome (GOLD analysis project Ga0307507, IMG submission 207223) | Populus trichocarpa ectomycorrhiza microbial communities from riparian zone in the Pacific Northwest, United States - 7_EM | ecosystem: Host-associated > Plants > Roots > Unclassified | place... | reverse complement strand
GTCGATGCGTGCGCACGTGCGCACGCGGTTTTCGACGGACTTCGGTGGAATTCGATTGATCAAGCAGAACTTGGCAGAAGTCGATCAAGCTGGCAGAATTCGGCAGAATTTGGTCAAAGCGTCGGAATTCATCTGTCGAGTGTTTCACCGAGACATTCCTACTGTAACTGGGCTAGTCCCGTTATAGAGGGGTAATCCTTATAGTATTCCTGTTATAACTGCTATAGGGGGGCTCTAGTATCTGCTAAAGACCAGTAATATTTCTTTCTAGCCTATAAACCCTTAGATAAACTATATAATCCATTCTAGGAAGCCCTTTGCCCTAAGGATATATAGAAGGCGCTTATAGGGTATGTTATTATAGGTACCACTAATATCTAGACTAAGCATTAATACTATAAAGTCCCTTCGCATCACCTATGCGGTTTTAATAGTAGTAGTAAGTAGCGTAAGTGCTAATAGTGTTAAGCGGTTCTTTCTTACCCCTATTTGGCTTTATGGTAGTAAGGTATATTCCTTAGCCATATCTACTATGCGGTCCGCTATTACCCTTTCTAAGATCTTGCTAAGAGTATTTTTTAAGGCAATAGGGCGGTAGCTTCCTGGGGTTAAGTAATCTACTTTACCTTCTTTTTATAGAATAACTATTATTATAGCTCTACTAAGTTACAGGTAGTAGCCTATAGCAAAGTATACTCTAGCCACATCTATAAGCTAGGGTACTATAAGTGGTCCACAGGTCTTTAAAGCCTTATTTAGAATTCTATCTAGTCCTAGTGCTATATTATTTAAAAGGTAGCTAATAGTTCTGGCTATTTCCTCTGTTATTATATTGCTATTAACCTATAGGCGAGTTACTAGTATTTTACCTATAATATTACTAAGGTCTACTAGGGCCGGTTAGGGGAAGAACCTTTCTATAAGGATCTTTGCCTTCTTATTATTGTTATTAGTGGCTTATAATTCCCCTACTCTTCGCAGAGGCGGTAAGTATAGGTCTTTTACTAAACGCCCTACCTTTTTCTTTACCTATTTTGCTATAGCCTAAAGGCCCTTATTATAGGGGAGGCTTAGGTTAAAAGTGTGCTTATTTATAAACTATCTCCAGTTATTCCTTACTTCTTGTTTTAGGGTATTCTTTAACTAGTTTCTTATATCTTTATATTATCTCTTATCTTTAGGGTTATAGCTACTTATATATTTTCTTCTTACTTATTATTGGCTAGTAATAAGAACCGCGCATTATATAGACCATACGTGTTGCGCATAGGGGCCTGGTTTTAAGACTGGGTAGTACTCTTCTAGCCTATTTTTAATTGCTGCCTAGATCCTTTCTAGTCTTTAGTTAATTTCCTTAGAGGTAACCACTAAGCCTTACTTATTTAGTATTAGGTGGATTTCTTCTAGGTTTTAAAATTATTATTTAACTGTATTAAGGAAACTATCTATCTTAAGCTTCCTTATTGCGTATCTTTTATTATTTAGTTATACCTTAATATCTAGATCTAGCTATATCTAAATAGGGATATAATCTAAGGCAAGTGCCCATTCTTCTTTAAGGTTGCACCTTTTAAGTTTCTGGTATAGGCCTTTGTCTATAAATATAAGGTCAATTATACTTCTAGCAGTGCCTTATTGCCATATAATTGCTCCTAAGGGGGTAGCTAGTTTAAGGCCCTAGATATCTATAGCTCTTAGTAAACACTTTATCTATTATTTAGCAGTAATATAGATACCCCCCCACTATAGGTAGTAGAGGTTTATATCTCCTAATAGGATAGACTCCATGCCTTTAGTTTCTAGTAAGCTTATTACTAATATAATATTCTCTATTTATAGGACTCCTTTAACCCTAGGGTTATATATATTAATAATTTATACCAGTCCCCTATATGTCTAGATTATTATAACTATAATATCTAGGTTAACTGCCTACTATAACTATAAGGACAGGCTGATAGCCTTACTAATTATAAAGTATATATATATAGCTGCTTTTAGTTTATATAGGAGCTGGAATCCTTAGGGGCAGTATGTTAATTATATATAGTTATTATAATACGGCTCTTATATGGCAAGGATATAGTATTTCTCTAGGTCTAAATTATTTAGTAAGGGCCTTGCCAGATAGTGGTTTATATTGCTATAGTTGTACTATATAATAGATAGGTGGCGGACCCCCAACAAGGGTCCTTTATCTCTCCTTTATTCTTTACTTTTTTTATTTCTACTTTCTCTAGGATTTTTAGATCTTCTATCTCTTATATCTATACCCTAGTCACTACTTATTTTATATAGAGCTTTCTATTCTAGTGTCTTATATTCCTACTAGCGCTTTTATATCTAAATCTATTATTATCTCTAGTTCTTCCCCTAATCTTACTAGTTGGCTATATGCCCTTTATAAGTCGGCTGCAAATGTTATATTTGCCGCGTTAAGTCTAATTCTTAATTATCCTGGTTTTAAGCTTGCTATAGCTGTCTATAGAGGTCTTCTTATAGGGCGTCCTCTCCCTTAGGTCCCCTATAACCCTTATATTCCTATTTAGTCTAGTAATATTACGCGGCGTTGCTTTTAGCCCATTAAGGCTTGGGATAGCTGGCCTAGTCCCCTAGTATTAAAGGTAGAAAACACTAGGAAGGCACCTACGTCCCCCTGGCTTATTGCCTATTATTTCCATTTATATAACCTAACGTGCAGTTATTCCTACAGCTATTAAGCCCTTACCTTCTATCTCCTGTATTTAATACAGTCTTCTCTCTCCTATGCCTTATATATACTTTAGTAGTAGTTTATATATTTTGTTTAGTCTTAATTTAAGCAGTGTCTTATATTATAGGGGCCTGCACAGTGGCCGTAGCATACCTATACTGCGCATATGGACTAGGTATAACCCTATTATGCGCAGCAATAGCATTATTCTAGGTATAGTCTGTAGTTATAGAGCCTTATATTATATATAAGGCTATTTATAATTATTCCTTTTTAGATAAGGAGTTTTTAAATTCCTGGTGTATATATGCTAACAATAAGAGAGCTATATATTTAACTAGTATCTCTTTAGTAAGTCTCTGGCGACCCTTATATCCTCTTATTATTCTTATTATATACCCAGTTTGTATTTTCCTATTAGAGCTATTAGATTTAGGTAATCTTAAGACCTAGTATAAGGCATTCCGTTTGTTTTACTATCTCTTATATAGTTACTATATTGTCTACCTAGCGTTCCTTTTCTACCCTAAGGCTTATAGGAACTACTAGGACTTTAACTAGGAAATCTTTATAGAGTACCTTTATACCAATACGTTCTCCTAGCCTATCCCCTACCCTTATAGCTCGTTCCTTTACCTATTAGTCCTTTAAGGTAATTCTAATATCTCCGCTCCTAAAGTGTTAGACTATAATAGCATTATAGGCCTCTTTATAAATCTCTATAAGGACTTCTGTTTCTAATTATCCCCTAAGCCCCTCTACTTTTTCTATATTTAGTTATATTATAATTATATACCCAGTTATTATCTTAAGGGGGGTAGGTTCCCTATGCCATAAAAGCGCAGCTATAGCGGCCTAGGTGCGGTTTACTAGCAAGGGGTTTTTTTATTTATTTTTAATTTTGCTTATCTATTAGGGGATTTAATTAAGGGTTTACTAGAGGGGCGCCTAAGGTTCGCTAGACTAGCGGAGCCATTCTACTAGCTATATTAGTTTATTATGGCTAACAGTTACTCCCCCGCAGTTCTGGATACTAGACACGTCTAATAGGCTTTGTATTTTATCAGATGCCTTCTTAATAGAGGTATTTCCGCTTTATGGTGTGGTATTCGCCTATCTTTATTATAGAGGGCCATTGCTAGGCGTGGTTCTGGTGGTCGCGCGCGAGTGCGAACCACCGTCGTTTGATGTGTGCCTCCCCTGCGATATATATATCTTAGGGGGAAATGCGGTTTATATTATATCCTTAAGAATATTAACTAATTTTAAAACCCTTTCTAGTGTTATATAATCTCCTTAAAGAAATAGAGTTGCTTTATAGAAAGACTAAAGGAAATTATAAATTATATAAAAATATATCTATTTGCTTGTTAAGAGAATATTATCTTTTAAAAAATTATCCTTATAGTACTCTATATAGAGTTAAAGCCTAGCCTTTACCTTATCCTCTAGAGCTATATATAATATAAGAAACTAGCTATTTCACCTTATATAATTATTAAGAGGAATTTTTTTACTAGTATATTTAATAAACTATGCTATATAGTTAGCTAAGCTGTAAATATAAATAATATAGTTGTAAAGCTTTCCTATTAGCCCTATAATATTTTAAATATTTTTACCCCTTCTATAATTTATTTAATACTAGTGTTGGTATGCTTTAACACAGTGCAATAGACGTAATATACGTGCAGTGCGGTGTGTAGTTGGATTCTTGTTGTTCTATCTACACGTCCCGATAATATATATGCGCGTCGCGTAGATCACGTGCTTTATATACGTGATATACAAAACAAATATATATACCAACACTGGAGCAACTCTAAAGGAAACTAAATCGTACTATTCCCGTTATTTGTAGTATATACGCAATAACTAGCTCTTCTGTCCGTAATATATAATAGCTTCTCCGCAGAATAGGATTCGAGTAGTGGTCCTAGCAGAGCTTGGCAGGACTTAGCGGACTTGGCAGAATATGGCAGAATGCCGTAGATTGCCGTTAAATTGCCATTAGATTGCCGTAAATTGCCGGTAGGTTGCCGTCTCGCGGTCAGTCTCTAATTGCTGAGTTGGTAGAAATAGGTGGACGCGTGTAAGGCGTCACGGGGGTGTCCTATGACAATTGCTATCTAACGAAGATACTAAGTTAAGGAGAAGAAGGAGAATTGGTAGGGGTAGTAAGCGGACATGTCGCGAGGGTCGCTAAGGCGCTAGTGGTAAGCGAGCTAATAGCGATTTTCTATGCCGGGCATGGAAAATCCTAATTGGCTAGTTAAATTCAGGGTCTGTAGAATATGGCACTATTACAACGCTACGCCAAATTTTAGTTTGTTCGTTTAACCCACTCCATAGTCTGCAGTTCTAAGTAATTGGTATTAATTAACTTTTTAAGAGCTGTAGATGCCTTGCTCTTAGTTATTAAGTTAGTAGGGTTGCTATTACCGTTAATCTACTTGACTTCCGTAATCTCTTTGCGCTTGTATGACTAACGGAGATATATAACATCTATTATAAGACATTTCTCTTATGTAGTGCCTAGCTTGACAAGACATTCGTAGAGTGATTTTAAGTCGGTGCTGCGGAACTTCGTAGGGCCGCTAGGTAGGTTAACAGCACACGTTTCTCCTTTAATATTTAGTAGGTTGTATAGTCCTGCCCAGTATCCAGGTTGTCCTGTATTACCTTCTCTCTAGACCAGTACTAAAGAGTTAAGGGGTAGATTATGAATTGCGGTAGTGCTGGGGCTATTATATATGTTGAGTGCATCTGTAACCTGGCGCTCCGCTTATATCTTCTTTACTTCCTCTATAGCTTTCTTAAATGCAGTCGCACGCTATATTACTGTAGGTAAAGGTATGTTGGACTCTGTTATTTGGGGGTACGCTCTAAATACTAATAGTGTGGGTATTAGGCCGTCTGGTCCTGCGGAGTTGTTAATTGCTTTAAAGGCTATTTATAGTGCTATATTCTTGTTAATTCTTGGTATTTTAGAAGTGATAATATGGTATATACGTTGTAAGGGGCCGTGGTAACGCTCTACTATGCTAATTAAGTTGTGAGCTTTAACCGGTACGCTCTTTATATTAGTGCCTATATTAACCGCGTATTGCTTAAACTCTTTACTAATGAAGTTCTTTTCTGTGTTATGTGCAATTATATCTAGGGGGCCTAGGTATGTGTTAATCTAGCACGCTTATAATATGTCCTATATATGCTTAGCGCTAATATTCTATAGCTATCTGCCTATTTAAAATTGGGTGCCTTTATTAATAATATAAAGTACAGGCTTGCTGTTAATGTACATAATGTTAATGATAATGCAGTAGTTAAAATTAATGTTGTCCTTTAAGATGAATCTAAATCTGCCTGGTGACTTTCCGTGCTTTTGATAGTATAAGCAGTAGCGGGTAATATGCTTGAGTGTCTTTTAATTAGTATCATTTTTATGGCTAGCGCGGTCTAATATTCTCTTAAGTTGCTCTACTAACAGGTGTCTAAAGCGTTGGTATAGGCGTTGCAATTCTATATTAGTTAAGTAGCATGGGTTTTGGTTAAAGGACTTTATGATAAATATATATAATAAGGTATCCTATAGTAGAAATGGGTGTCCGAATTGGCGTACGACTAGTATAGTCTTTAAGGGGGTTATTAGGACATTCTTTAGGTTATTAAAGTATATTTATAAGTTGTTTATATCTACTAGGCAAAGCAGGAAAGGGGTATTAACTTTAACAACGTGGAACTCTACTATACCTATTAGTGTATCTACCTTAATAGAACCAATAGAGGATGTAGAACCTATTCCAAACTATACGCTAACTATGCCTCTCGTAGACTCATTTAACTATACTTTATTAATCTTCTAAAGTGTAAGAAACTAACTATATTCTGTTATAGAACGTTTAGAGGCTCTAGTGTTAATTATTACACCTATAAACTTTGTTAAGGTGTAGCATAAGGTTATATTGTATGTAAATGGGTCTGTGTTAGTAGTAAATGCATCTATTATAGTATTAATAGTTGTGACTGCGTGGCTATAAGCTCTGTTGGCTAGTTCTAAAACTATAGCGGTTGCATTATCTAGTTCAATCTTACCGTACAAAGTGTAGTATACTGTGGCCTAGTTGTTCTTATTTAGTAGAGTATTGGGGTCCATATTAATTACTAGAGCGTTAAATGCGTTAGTAATCTCGTCGTCCTTATTATTATCCTTATTATTGTCGCCTTTGTAGTTTATAATATACTGCTTTATTTACTTCTGGAAGCGGTTCTTAAACTTATTTCTAAACTTAGTCTTAGACTCTTCTTGCTTTTCCTTAGTATATTTCTATAAGCAATATCCTTTCTTATTATATATAAAGCAACGTGGTTTTTATCAGTTGCGGTTGTATAGGGGGTTGCTGCAGTTATTGTGGTTGTAGTTATTATCTCTTCTATAGAATTGTTGGTCTGTAAAAAAAGCTTATGTCTTCTCCGTATGCTCTTTCTTATATACCGTAATAGATAATTGGAGTTTATTAATAAGGGCTCTAAGGTTATCCAGTGGGTTAGAGACTGTATATCTATATACTGGTATTCCCTAGCACAAAGTGACGATTTTGTTATAAAGGAAGTCTATAGTTTGTAAGGTAGGTCTAAGGCTATACTGTAGTTAATAAAGTCTGTGGATTAGCAATTAGAGGCATTCGCTTATAGACTTGTTTATATTTTCTGCCATTACTGTTATAAGTATAATAGTATTCTACTTGTCTAGGTTCTTGCATTGAAATCCTAGTCCTTTAAAGAAATTCTAAAGGTGCTTGCAAGCTTTGGCGAATGGAAGGTAGGACAGTTGGTTTATATAGAAGTGGTCTAAAGCTAGTCCTTTTAATATAGTAGGGAATGCCTTAAGGTAAGCTTCTTAGGGTACGTCTACTTAATTACAGATATTGTGGAATATTATTAATTTATAGTTAAGGCTTTTGTTTATACCGCCGTATTTCTGCTCCTCTGTGTATATCTTAACTACATTCGCAATTTCCTTTCTATAGCCAGTTATAGTAATAGGGCGGTTCTCCTTGTTTATAGGTTGTTTGTAGAGTTACTGTGTTATTATTGCAGGTTGAGGCGTAACAGATAGTATAAAGGTAGAGGTAATTATAGATTAAGGTATAGTGGAAAGTATAGGCACTAAGGAATGTCTTGCTTATTGCTCTTCTAGAGTTCCGTGTGTCTTGTAATACTGGATACTTCTTAACTTAATGCTAGTGTTAAACTTTTTCTTAAGTGCGTTTATCTCTTCTTTAGTCTATTCCATTTAGTCTTCTTCTTGTGCTATATTATATAAGAATTAAGGGAGTGATTTACCTTGTTTATAGTTAGTATTAACCTATACTCCTCTGGTATTTAGACAATTATGTAGTTTCTAAAGCCAGTATAAGTGGATTTGCGTGAAGATATTAACCGTAAAGTCCTTAAAATCTCCCTAGAATGATTCCCAGAGTGTTAAGTCTAGCTAGTCGTGTATCTCTGTATATACGTACATCTTACATCATACGTAGTTGGTTAGCTCGTCCTTGGTGACTTCTATTAAGTTAATTCTATCTTCCTATTTAGCTGCTTCTTCCTCCTAGTCTTTCTCTGTTCTTGATATCTTGTATTTTATATATTATTTAGGTAGGTAAGGGTGTTTATAGGGTAAAGGTAGGGGAACGGTTAAGGAGGCGGTTGAGGAGGTGGTTAAGAAGGCGGTTAAGGGGGCGGTTTGAGTTATTTGAGTAGGGTAAGGTGTTTTGCGCAGTAATTCTTCTAAAATAGATAGAACAAGATGTCTAGAAGTCGTCGTGGATACTAGACAAGTACTCCTAGGTGGTTTCTCTTCTTCTCTTTAACTAAAATAGGCCGATATAAAAGGTGGATAAGTATAACTATCTTCCAATCTGCTGCAAGGTGGATAGTATAACTGTCTTCTAAGCTATCTGCGTGTTTCCTAATCTGTGCGCGCTCACTGATTAGTGTTGGTATGCTTTAACACAGTGTAATAGACGTAATATACGTGCAGTGCGGTATGTAGTTGGATTCTTGTTGTTCTATCTACACGTCCCGATGATACATATGCGCGTCGCGTAGATCACGTGCTTTATATACGTGATATACGAAACGAATATATATACCGACAACTAGCTTTAATTCTTTATTTTTTATTTTCCTCTTATCTTTTATTTTAACTAATAGTGGTGCTTATTATATAACTTCTTCTTCTTTTTTTTTCTTCTTTATCCTATTTTTTATTCTCTTTATTATATAAGTTTATAAGCCGCTTATTCTTCTTTAAACTAAATAGAAAGGCCTAAATAATAAGATTAATAATGTGCCCCTAATAGCGAATTCTTTAATATATTATAATTTAGTTAATTTTATACTTAAGGCTAAACTATTAGCTAATTATATAATAGAGAATATTATTTAATCCGGCATTATTGCTAATAAGAGCTCTAATATTTATTTTAATACTATACATAATAAGAACCAGATAAAGCGCCTTTTATTAATCTATACTACTTTAGCTAGATATTATATAAAGGGTAATTAAGGGGTTTTAATATTTATTTTAGATATTAATAAAGCTAGTATAGATTCTAAGAAGAAGGGTATAACTTAAAGAGGTCTAGATGTCTATAGTAAGGTAAATATTTATCTTTGTAAATTAAAGTACTTTTTATATAATATCTTAACTCTTAGTAAAGTGTTTAAGAATCTAGGCTATAATTATTAAGTAGTATATAGGGATAATTAAGGGTGCTTTTTAATTTAATGCCTTCCTTTTATAAGAACTTGTTAAGGTTAACGCGTCGCAGATACTTCGTACGAAACTTATTAAGGCCCCGAGGCCACCGCGAAGAACTTGTTAAGGCCCTGCCTAGAGAACTCGTTAAGGCCCCTCTATAAGGGCCTATCTGGTATCCAGCACACTTAGGTGACTCAGAAGAGGGTCTTAATAGGCGTGGTGCGCGCGACCTGGCCGACGGCGACGCGACGGCGACGCAACGGCGACCAGACGGCTCAACGAGGTGGAAACACGGGCAAAGCTCTAGACAGCGGAAACACAGGCCAGCTTCAACGGCCCTATAGCGCTTGACCTACAGTCGACTTATAGTCAACCCACAGTCGGCTTACAGGCGACTTACAGGAGGGTCTTAATAGGCGTGGTGCACGCAACCTGATGCGCATATATATAAGGCGACTTATAAGAGGGTCTTAATAGGCGTGGTGCACGTAACCTAATGTATATATATGGGGGAGGCTATAGGGGAAACACAGGCCAGTTGGATAAGGACTTAACAGTTAGAGACATAGGCTAGCTTATAAAAGGTAGGGACACAAGCTTGGTTAGTAAAAGAGGGGGGAGTAGGTCGCCTAATGTGGGACCTAGTGCCTCTACAGCCCCTCTCCTGCAAGACACGGTCGGCCTATTATAAGGAGACTCTTATAGGCAACGCGAAACGGGAACTGGTAGCAGTATAGGGTGTTGCGCCCCTATATTACTACTAGCCTCCTATGGGGCGTAGTGCGTAGTAGCCACTGCTGGCTCTAAGGACCTTACCCCTTAGCTAGGTCCTAACCCTTAGTGCACCTAGTAGGTAGGCAGGATTATGTCCTAGCCAGAGAGACTACTACGTGGCTTAAGAGAACAGATGCGCGTGTTAGTATACCAACAGACGGAACCGTTTGCCTTTAGGGCGGTATACTAGTAAGGTATGCTTAAGGAGCAAATAGGAGTTACTTAGGCAGGGAAGGCTTTTAGTCTGGGCCTTAACTATAGAAGGTACCCAAGGCTTTTATATTGTAGGATGCAGCCACAATGCCCTTGTAGGATTACGCCAGTAGGCATATAAGAAGGGAGTTGTGACCCCTGGAAGCGGCAGCTTATGCCCATGCTAGCAGAAACAATAAAGAAAGGCGTAAAACTAGAGGCTATAGAAGGCTCCTAAGCCGTGCAAAAGCATACTAACTCTAGAAGGAGATTCTTATATAGACCGCTAGGGGGCGGTCTAGTACTTGGGTTAATCCTATTATAGTCGTTTACTGTCTCTTGCAAAATATCGGGAACTCGCTTACTACCCTTTGCGAAAGTATTGCGAAAATCAAATTAAGCGAGCCCCGCATACACAGCATTGAATTTAGGTGATCTCACCATATAAATCGTATGACTACCACGCATACTACGCTCGCCGTTCTTTAATTACTTACGAAGCTTAAGTATTACATTGTATCGC
>Ga0307507_10011754_pt1 | contig 10968 bp, 4 predicted proteins | sample 7_EM_MG_FD_207223 | JGI IMG/M metagenome (GOLD analysis project Ga0307507, IMG submission 207223) | Populus trichocarpa ectomycorrhiza microbial communities from riparian zone in the Pacific Northwest, United States - 7_EM | ecosystem: Host-associated > Plants > Roots > Unclassified | place... | reverse complement strand
TGACCGTCGCCAGAACTAGACGACTGTCGCCAGAGCTAGACAACCGTCGCTAGAACCAGACGACCGTCGCCAGAGCTAGACGACAACGACTAGCCAGCGAGCACTATAAACGATTTGATCGATTGATCGAATCAAGGTAGCACAGACAGGTAGGCACAAATAGGGAGATGCTAACGGGTAGGCAGATACAGACAGGTAAGCAGATGCAGATAGGCAAGCAGATGCAGACAGGTAAGCAGATGCAGATAGGCAAGCAGATGCAAACAGGTAGGCAGATGCTGACAGGTAGGCAGATATAGACAGGTAGGCAGATGCAAACAGGTAGGCGATGCAGACAGGTAGGCAATACAGACAGGTAGGCAATGCAGACAGGTAGGCAATGTAGACAGGTAGGCAATGCAGACAGGTAGGCAATGCAGATAGGTAAGCAGATACAGATAGGCAAGTAGATGCAGACAGGTAGGCAGATGCTAATAGGTAGGTAGATATAGACAGGTAGGCAGATGTAAATAGGTAGGCGATATAGACAGGTAGGTGATGTAGGCAGGTAGGTAAGTCAATAGGTAGATAGGTAGAAGAGAACCATCGCTATATTATATTAAATTATCTAAAATAATATTATTTATTTTGCTAGCCTTATAAATAGCTTTAAAGTAGCTTTTATTTATTTAAAATATGTTATTAGTATAAAAGAGGTAAATATAATTATGGTTGCCAAATGCGCAGATTACTGGCAGGTTGCGCGCAGGCTACGTGTCAAAAAAACACGACATAGGCTAGTCGGTCGAGTTGCCAAATGACCTTAACTGCGCGCCAATTGCGTCAACCACCAACCATTGAGGCCATTGAAAGGGTACCATATTTTGCCGATGTAGGGTAATATTCAAGAGTCTTTATCAGATAATGCAGTAGCAATTTAATATTAAATATCCACCAAATTTAGTTGCTTTATCTATGCCTTATACCTTTAATAGGGTAGAATCTTGGTAAGGCCATTAGCAGGCATTTTATCTATAGGGACCCACTATATGTCGATCTTTTTATCTTGGACTTCCTGTCTAAGCCAATGCTAATAGATATTAATATGTTGTAGCTTAGTGTCAAGCTTTGGTGTATCCTATTTTAGGAGTTGTATAGTCTATATATTATCGCATAGTAGGGTAAAATCGCGTTCTAAATTGAGACCAATTGCCTTAAAGAAACGCTGCCACTAGATAATCTTAATAGCAGCTATAGATAGGGAGAGAAGCTCTGCTTTAGTAGTTAAGCAAGTTACTAATCTTTGTAGGGTTGCCTTCTAATTAATTAGTCCTCTAAATAGGATAAATAGGTATCCTTAAGAGCTCTATCTAGTCTCTTTATAGTCCGCAAATGCTGCGTCGGATGCTCTGTAAAAGGTGACGTCTTCTCCTTTAGGGTTTCTGAAGTAGATGTATGCTCTAAATACTTCGCCAGAGTATTTAATAGCTGTAGATTTTGTTCTAAGGCAATAGGCGATGGCTTGGTTTAATGCATCAAGGTGCTTTTGATTTAGATTGGTAAGAAATTCTGCTAGCTTTGAATGCGTCTTTGTAATATTAGGTCTCCTAAATATAGCGAGGTACGCAAGAGAACCAACCCATTGCTAATAGGCTAGTGTTCTTTAAGGGTTTGTCTGCTGGTTAGACGGAATCAGTTCTTTAGTAGGAAGTAATAACTTAGGAAATCGACTGGTTAAATATTAAATCGACTGGCTATTTTTTCAATATAGGAGTCTTAGTAGAGCTAGAGCTTTCTACTTGCCCGATCTTATTTAATTTAAATTCCTAGGAACCATTATAGGTCTCCTAGTACACAGATCTCGTATTAATATAGAAGTTTAGCTTCAAATTCTTTAAGTCTTTAAAAGTCCTTTTTGGCAAATAGAACAGCAATATCATCTATATAAAAGAAGACAATAAGTCGTCCATTAGTATAAAGGCAGTTCGTACCTAAGACAGGCTTTAACCCGAATTTGGCCAGTGTATTTATAAGCTCTTTGTACCAAAGTAGTAGTGAGACCTTTAACCCATATAGCGCCCTAAGTAGCTTTAGAATATGTCCGTTTTAATTAAAGCCTTTTAGGCAGTAATAGTAGACTAGCTTGTCTAGTCTTGCATTTATAAATGCGTTTATAGCATCATACTATCAAATCTCCAAATTGAATGCGGCTGCTATAGCCATGAGGGCACGGAATATTTAAGCAGCTAGGGTTGCTATATAGGTCTCTTCCTTAGTAATCTGCAGGTCTCCGCGGACGCATAGTTAAGCTTTTAGCTTTTGTAGGTAGCCGTTGCTATTGAACTTATATTTAAAGACCCATTTTAGTGGAAGGATCTGCTTATTATATACTTCTTCTTTTAGTACAGTCTCAAATGTCCCTTGGCGTTTTAGGTTATTGTATTCTTTTTCTATAGCCTTTTAAAAGCCAGTAGTTAAAGAGTGCTTTCTTAGCTCTTTTAGGTTTCTTAGTTTAGGAGGAAGATTATCTCTATGTAGGGAGGATCTAGTTTGGTTGATGTCTTTTACTAGTCCTGTGGCAAAGCCAGCGTAGTAACCAAATAGGGTAGGTATATTGGCTAGTGCTGCTGCGTATACTTGATATTAAATTCATTTGGAACCTTCTAGTAGGACAAGGTCGGCAGAAGGATCGGCTGAGACCTCATTAGCTCGTGGAGCTGTATTTAACAGTTCTGGCAAACCTGGCTGGGTAGGAATTGCTTTAATTATATCCAGGATATTGTCTTGAAGTCCTCCTGGTATAGTATTTATTTCTGGCAGATCTAGAGATACCGTTCTGCTAGGTGTTGGTAGCTATTTAATATCCTTTGTAGAAAGCTCTGCTAAGTTGTTTAATATAGTCGTTTAATCTGCATTTAAGGTAGGTCTATATAAGATAGATTTATCCTTAGATTTGACCTTATAGAGAGGTTCTGATAGACTAATTACCTGGATAGTGTCTTCTAATGCTTCCCTAAGTAGGTAATTAATATTTTAACCCTTAGGGTCATAGAACGAGGTCTTATTAAATATAACGTCTCTGGTTTGAATGACTTTATAAAGGCTTGGAATCTAGATTTGATAGATATTTATTAAATTGTAGCCAACTAAGTGTCCTATTGATATATAAGGAGCTAGCTTGTCTCCCTTTCTAACTTGTTTATTCAGCGTATAGGTCTTACAACCGTATTTGTGTATATGGGTAAGTGATGGTAGCTTACCATAGGTGACCTTATACAGATTTTTCCACCCTAGTTGTTTATTTGGTATTCAATTAAGTATATAGCTAGTAGTAAGAAAGGCTTCTAGTCCTAAAGATGGGGGTAAGGATGCTTCTAGCTGCATAGACCTTAATTGTTCTATAAGGGTTTGTCTAGATCGTTCTGCTCCACCATTTTGTTCTTTAGTGTATAGTGCTTGGCATTTAAAGGTAATGCCTTCGTCTGCATACCACATATCTAGGGTGTCTTCTGTTTGTCTAAATGCTTATTTATTATCACTCTAGAAGAAGATGACGTCTTGGTGGAATTATATCTTAATTAAGTGGTAAGTCTTATAAATGGTAGGTAAGATGGTAGCTTTGTCCCTATTCTTGGCGGTGTATATAAAGTTAAATTTAGAATATATGCAATAGAAATGTATAACATATCTATCGCCGTTGTACCCTGGTACTCTAAGGTGGATGATATTAAATGCTAGCCGTTTAAATGGTTAAGTAGCTGGAAATTTATGTTCTTATCTTTAAGAGATCTGCTATATATGCTTTACTAGTGAGCAAACTTCACATTTAATTTTAAGCGGTGCTTATTTATTGGTTTCAAATTCAGTTAGCTCTACACCAATAACGTGCTTAGGAAGCTGCGCAATAGCATTAGGTCCTGCATAGCCAAGAATTTTATGCTATCTTATAGCTGTAGCTCTAATTAGTTTGCGGGCCATATGGCTTAGCTAGTACCTCTTAGAGGTTAAGAATGTTGATTGAGTCGAATCTAGGGTACTTATAGGCTCTCTGTGCATTAGTGCCCAGTAGCCCCCTAGTCATTTTGCATAGTAGACTATTTCGCCAGTTACTATACGGTATAGTATATTTCATCCTAAGTTGAAATGGATGTTGTTATCAGTAGCTCTTAAAAGTGCTACAATATTTATAAAAAAGGTAGGTGCTAGTGCTACATAGGATAGCTTCATTTTTGACTTCCCAGTAGGTGTATTAATAGTAATGGTTACTGTTCTATAAGCTTAAATTTTTACAAAATTTCCACCAGCAATTAGGTAGTCGTCTTCTACTACTAGGTATAAGAAGGCAAAGTCTTCTTTATTATTGCAGATATGGGTATCTATACTAGGGTTAAGTATCTAGGTGTTCTGGAGTTTAAAAGAAATTTAACCAGTACTAAACACAGCAGTATGGCTAGTTAGTTTGGTAGAAGGTAGGGTTTTAGAATTAAAATTAATTATAAATTCTATATTCTCATTATTCTCCTTTACTTCCTATTCTCTTTTTTAGATTTAGTTAACAATACATTTAATCCAAGGTATAGATGAGATAGCTTCGTCTACTTTCTTCTAGATATCTACCCTTGGTCTCTATCCTTAAAGGCGCTTGTGCTTAGTAATGTAATAGCAGTTGTTAAACCAATATACAATGCCGTATATGCATTCCTTATTTCATCTTAAATTTAAATTTAAATTGCTATTAAGATTAAAATTGCCGTTAGAGTCTAAATTAAAATTGTTTTAAAGGGTTATAAATGTAGAGTTATTAGCAGTTAAGGTAGATGATGCTTACTATATACAGTAGTGCTCCTTAAATTCCTTAATGAGGTCAATAATAGATAGGGCTTTTTTATCTTTTTATTCTTTTTTAATTAGGTCTACTTCTAGTGCTCCTATAAAACTAAAAGAGATGGCTTTAATGGCTCATACAAAATCATAGTAGGGCCTAAATCCCTATACATCTGGAAGCTCCAATTCCTCTACTAGCTTATAGACACTCCTCTAGTTATTTAACCATTTTTTAATACTCTACTTTTTATTGTAGGCTTTAAGAGCTGTATATTAATTTAGGACATCGCGCTTTTAACCTAAGGTAATAGGGGCGAGTACAGTCTTTAACTCTTGAAGGCGTTTATATACTATTCCAAGGTCTTTAATAAGAGGGAGGTAGGCTACTAATGTTATACAGATAATATAATTGCCAATACCATTTATGGCTTACTCTTGCTTCTGGTGTATGTGGAGGTCATCCTTATATTCCGCGTATAGTTAATTATAGGCAATAAGTTGGTTTAGATCTAGCTTGGCTATTAATATAGCAGTAGGAAGCACGTCTCTTGGTATAGGCCAATTTAAAGGTTCCAGCTTTGGAAGCTTGTCTTTCTTCTTTAATAGGTCAATATACTGCTATACATTATTTATTTTAGCAGTATCTTAAATAATAAAGAACTATTATATCTAATTAGATAGCTTTTTAAGGATAAGGTTGAATTTTAAATAAGGTCCGTCTGTATTAGTTATTATTTTTAGAATTTAACAGGTCAAGCAGGGTCCTAGGTTAGCGTCTTAGCAAAACCTTATTTTAACGTTTTTTGATTCGTCAGTTCGTTTGTCTGTTAGGTATGTTTGTTAGTTAGGTGCAACCGTCTATTTATTTAGTAGGTAAAGAAGCTCAAGATACTTGCAAAGGTAGTAGAAGTAGTGACTTCGTAAATAAGGTAGTAGATTGATTGGTTTAGTAGGTAGTGCAATCCGGACTTATAACTGTAATAGTGCAAGTGTGGGAGAATTAAGTAAGCGACTTTCTTCTAAATCTATAGAAATCAGGTGGTATATATATATAAAAGGTGTAGACAACAAGGGGTAATTAATTGAGTTATTTAACCAAGTCAGTGACTAAGTTGGTGAGCGAGTCAATATACAGGCGAGTTAGATTGGCATTCTGGCGGTATATAGGTAGTCGGTTACATATAACAGCATTATATGTTTTAGTATCTGTCTTGACTAGCTATATTTGCATCTTAGGCTGCCTACTAGAACACCTACCTAGTAGAGCTAATCTTTTAGTCCTATTATCCCTATTCTTAAGAGTGTTGCTATTGTATTTTCTACCTTTATTAGGCCTTTTTAGAGCTCTTAAGTGTTTACCCCCTATAGCGTTAACTATACTACGGCTTAGGTTTCTCTTGCCTAAGTTAGCCTTTATACCTTTAACTCCTATACGCCTCTCTAGCGTTGGTCTAACCAGTATTATATTATGGAAGATAGTTTCCTAGCATTCTTTTATGCTCTACTTTAGCTCCTTTCTCTTTCTTACTATTATCTTTACTGGCCTTTTACGCATCTCCCTTCCTTCTCTATATGGGCCTGGGCCCTAACGCAGCACTATTCTTCTTCTACTTTCTTTACCTGTTTCTCCAATATCTCTTCCCTACTTTAGGGTTGTTGGTTTGTTCTCCTATAAGGCGCCCTAGGGTCCCTCTATAGTTTATTTAGGCGTGTCTTAATATACTTTATAACATTAGAGTTGCGTTTACTTTGCGCCCTTTATATTGTAGCGGCTTTAATATATAGTTATAGGGGGGGAATATTAGCTTCCTTCTTAAGTAGTGCTATGGCCGTTTGCTTATACCTACCTATTATACTCTAGAGGCAGGCTATTTGGACCTTTTAGAGTGATTTAAGGAGTAATTTAAGGGGGCCCTTTTTAGTTTCTCCAATAGCCCAAATACTGGATCTATATGTTATAGTTAGCCAGACAACTGCTATATATAGTAGGCGTGACCTCTAGAAGCATGGACCCTATATGGAATTAACGATCCTGGATAATGTAATGTACTATACTTAGCCCTTATAGGCCACTTGTACCGCATGTGCGCTCTACTAGAGCTTACTGTCTACCTATACTCCTAATACCCTTAGGCCTTAAACTGGTTAACCCCTAAAGCCTTAAATATAAATTATATACTAGAGATCTATAGATTAGTTGCGTTTTCTTATAAAATGGATTAGCTAGTATTTCTCTGGTAAGAATTAGACTCTATATTATCTTGCCTATTCTATATAGGTGTTATAGGCTTTCTTTAGTGTTCTGCAGTTCTCTATGGCTGTTAGCCTATATATAATTAGGTTTATGTCATTAATAAAGCTTATTCCCTAGGTCGCCCCTTCCTTAAAAGTGTTAAGTAAGTTGCTTATAAAGAAAAGAAAGAGTATAGGCGAAAGAGGTAATCCTTGTAGTATACCTATTATAACTATAATGGGGGGGCTCTGGTATCTGCTAAAGACTAGTAATATCTCTTTCTGGCCTATAAATCCTTAAATAAATTATATAATCTATTTTAGGAAGCCCTTTGCCTTAAGGATATATAGGAGGCGCTTATAGGGTATATTATTATAGGCGCCACTAATGTCTAGGCTAAGCATTAATACTACAAAGTCCTTGCGCATAGCCTATGCAGTTTTAATAGTAGTAGTAAGTAGTGTAAGTGCTAATAGTGTTAAGCGATTCTTTTTTACCCCTATTTAGCTTTATAGTAGTAGGGCGTGTTCCTCTACCATATCTGCTATACGGTCCGCTATAACCTTTTTTAAGATCTTGCTTAGGGTGTTTTCTAAGGCAATAGGGCGGTAGCTTCCTAGGATTAAGTAGTCTACTTTACCTTCTTTTTATAAGATAACCGTTGTTATAGATCTTCTGAGTTACAGGTAGTAGCCTATTATAAAGCATGCTCTGGCTATATCTATAAGCTAAGATGCTATAAGTGGACCACAGGTCTTTAAGGCTTTGTTTAGGATCCTATCTAGTCCTAGTACTATATTGTTTAAGAGGCAACTAATAGTTCTAGCCATTTCTTTAGTTGTTATGTCGCTGTTAACCCTTAGGCAAGTCACTGGTGTTTTGCTGGTGATGTTATTAAGGTCTGCTAGAGCCGGTTAGGGGAAAAATCTTTCTATAAGGATCTTTGCCTTCTTATCATTGTTGCTTATAGCCTGTGGTTCGCCTGCTCTTTGTAAGGGTGGTAGGTATGGGTCTTTTACTAGGCGTCCCGCCTTTTTTCTCTATCCTAATTACTTACCAATCTTAATTTAAACTCGTTAAATTTAATTATTAGAATTAAGTAGATTTAGGTAGCCTCCACCTTTACTAGAAGGCTTTCTTATATTAAGCCAAGAGGCTAGTATATGGGAGGCAATTAAGATAATAGATAGAGAGGCTAAAGCCTTAGCGGTAGTAAGATCTAAACCTACTGCAGATCTATATTATACAGCTAAGAGAGCTTTGCAATCTATCTAGTAGTAAGAGCAATTATATATAGACAACTAGATTAAAGATCTAGATAATCTTTACTATACCCTTAAAGGCTACTTTATAGATAATCTTGCTATTTAAATTAAAGCTCTATAATTATAGCTCTATTGCGAAGCTAGTAAAGCTAGCGTTCTACTAGTAGATCTTTAAGAGTATTATAATATAGTTATACCTGCTTTTAGGCATAAGTTAAATTAGGCGATTAAGAACTTTAATAACCCTATTTACACCATTCCACTATAGCTAGAGTTTAAGCGGTAGGTATTAAGGAAACTTAAAGAGCGCTAAAAGAAACTATGGCTGTAGAGGTGTTTAGCAGAGTTAAACTTTATTTATAATATATTAGATATTTATAAAAGAGTTTAACAGCAAGTGGCTTACTCTTGCGACTAGATAAAGAGGAGGTACGGTATATAGCACTCTATTACTATATTTAGTATAGGCGACTTAGACCTTTTTCTAATTCCTAAAAAGCTTTAAAAGTCTACTAAGATCTCTTATATACCTGGCTATATCTATAAAATCTAAAATTAAGGCTACTATAAGATTTGTACTTAATACAGAATTATAAAAAAGCCCTTTTTTAGTAACGAGCTTATTAAACCAGGAGAGACTTATAACGCTTAAATTCCTATAAGCGTTAGTAAGATTATACCACTTTTAAAAGTAGTAAAAGCTTACCTAACTACTATACGGCCTATTAGCTATACGTGTAAATAAGGATGCAGTAATTACCGATATAGTTATTAAAAAGGAAATATAAAGTATTCTATATACTACTATAGAGGGAAATATTATATAAATTAACTAATAGAGGACTTTGTAGAGCCTCTTATAAGAGGCCATAAAAGGCTTAGTAGTACTTAGCTTAGCCCTTAATTAAAGCGAGCCTAATAAGAAACCTTATCGCAAAGCCCTATACTCCCTTAATTAATAATAGCAAATAAAGAAGGCAATTAATTAAGCCTACCTTAAAGGCTGCGCAAGGCGAAGAAAAGAAAGACTATAGAATAAGCAAGATTTGCGCAGTTAGGGGAAATATAAATCGTAATCGCGCTAAACCTAATTAGGCAATCAGTATACGGCCAGTAGAACCTTAGAGGACCCGGTTTTTAAGATATCTTAGTAAAATTAGAGCTTTGCAGGATTTTTAATTTTTGGTATTAGGGAACGCAATTAATTACCCCTAACCCAATTAGCTTCTACTACTTATAGGCTCTATTTACAACGCGGAAAAGCCTTTAAATATACTTATTAATCGCAGTATAATCTAGTTTAGATAGAATTTAATAGTATTATGGTGGTTAGGGGGAGTGGTTAAATTTAATCTCTAAAGCCTTATAAAATCTTAGTAGAAAATTAAGATCTTATACTTTTATGCCAAATATCGCAATTATGCTCTACTAGATGTTTAATTATAATATACAAGATATATTACTACTTATTTTACATCTAAAATTAACTAAATTATATATTTACTATTATTTGCAACCATCTACTACACTATATTTTCTAAATTTGCCCGTAGAAACGGCCAAAAAGCTTTACTAAAAGGCTTCGTATAGCTTTAAAAGTTTAATATAGTATTAAATCTTTTCCGGAATAAAGCAATTATTCTAGAATTAAGACGATAAAACCGATACATAATTTGTTCCTCTTTAAAGACGATCTATTTGTATCAACTTAATAATATAAGTGAGTTGTATCTAGGGGCACGAAATACATATAGTATTATATACTCGTTTAGATAGTAACTGTCGGTTCTATTAAAGTAGGCTATGTGGTCTATATACTAGTGCGTCCCCTTAATTAGTTAGTGCCTTATAAGCGAGTGGTTGGTACACTAGGTGCTATAATTAGATACTAGCGGCACTTAAAAATAGAACCACTTGTGTATAGCCTCTGTAGTTACTTTAATAGAACTGTAAAACACAAAGGAAATATATAGGAAATCCCTCCTAGGGTGCCTTCTAGGCTGCCTTCTAAACAATACTTTAGTCTAGCTGTAAGTCCTACTTATAGTCCGTAAAATGAACCGTATGGCCTTTTAATGGGCCGTAAATAAACTATATAGCCTTCCGATGGACTGTAAATGAACTATAAGTACTCCGTTAGTCTTGTTCCACCCACTTTATAACCTTTAGATTAAGCTTATTTGTGTTAATTAGGGTTTTAAGAGCTTAACACGGCTTTGCCTTAGTTATAGCGTCTACTGGGTTGTCTCCACTGCCAATCCACTTGACCTCTGTAATTTTATGTTGTTTATAGGCCTGATATAAGTATATTAGGTTAACTATAAGCCTCTTCTCTTCTGTTGTACCTAGTTTAACTAGGTAGTTGTAAAGGGACTTTAAATTAGTGTATAGAACTAGGGGTAATTGCTCCAATTATAGAATCTTCTAGATTGTTAACTTGATTACGGCTTGTAATAGAACCTTATAGCAGGAACTACAGTGGGTTCTATTATTAGGCTGGGTATATAGGTAAGAACAAAACAATAATATAATAATAACTGGTGGAGTAGTTGCCTAATAGATTAACTCTAATTATATTCTAAGATTTACTACAAGGAGAGAACTATCTACGGTAGGGACTAAGGTCCTTTAAATATATAACCATACTCCTAAGAAATCCTCTCTTGT
>Ga0307507_10011753_pt1 | contig 10970 bp, 12 predicted proteins | sample 7_EM_MG_FD_207223 | JGI IMG/M metagenome (GOLD analysis project Ga0307507, IMG submission 207223) | Populus trichocarpa ectomycorrhiza microbial communities from riparian zone in the Pacific Northwest, United States - 7_EM | ecosystem: Host-associated > Plants > Roots > Unclassified | place... | reverse complement strand
CGTCCTACGGCCATTAGCCCCGGGCAAAATTCTCTCCAGGACTGGACGGACTACGATTCGTAGTCCGTCCTGGTCCTACCCTCAGGACGGACGGACTGCCCCGTTGCGAACACTGACTGGAAAGAGGTGATCTCAATCCCAGCGTGCCAGGCCTGGGCGGCGAAACGGCCCTTGAGTTAGCCGCGTGCTGGGGACATACTGGACTTGTGGGCTTACTCTCCGAACCTTACCCCCCCCTTTCCCGCCCTAGTTGAAATCGACCAAATACCAGATCACCCCTCACCTGAGCCATCTGACCTGCCTCACAGTCCCTCTCGGCCTATCCCATCGCCCTCCCTCCCACCACCACAGCCCCTCCCCCCCGATACTCGACCCCTCTTCCGAATTGCCGCCACCTCCTTCATAATTATTTCCTCCTTGATCCTTTTCTTCTATTTTCTCTGTCTTACCGGTCCTTCTTTACCAACTGTCTTATTACTATCATTCTATTGATGACTGTTTTATTCTGCATGCGGAGTGGGTGTGTGAACAAAACCCTCACAGGCCTAACTTACTGTAGATAACAATGCGAGTTTTCGCACGGGCGTATGGAAAGTATTGCAGGGAGTCCGTAATTTATGGCACATCATCTATATTTTCTACTTTTTACTTCTGCCGTCAACTGTTTTTCTCTATCTCTCAACTATACTCTGCAATAGCTATAATTTCCGTTTGCCTGAAGCCGTAATTCCTTTGTTTCCTTCTGTAGATTACCTTTGAGAACACTCTATGAATGTATCACAGCTTCCCCTCTTGGTTCCCATGCATTCTGCCGCTCATCAGGTTCAATATCTAGGGCGACGCCTTTTTGATAACATGATTCATGGAACAACATGATGCTAATTTTATGATCCCCCACTCAGGCTCACATCTCTACCATAACTTCCACACGCACAGAGTAACCACCTGGCAAGAAAGAAAGAATTACAGTAGCAAGTTCTTTTATTTTTTGTTAAAAGGACATCTTGCATCGATAGTAGGTTGTGCCGCTTGCGATTTGCAAAAAGTGTTCCAAGCTGTCCAGTCCGTCCTTTCTCGGAGTAGAATGGGACGGACGACGGCGCATCGTCTGTTTTTTTGGGGGGCGCTGGGATGGACTACGCCCAGGGAAGTGAGGACCGGAAGGACTGTAGGGGATTATAGTCCTAGCGCTTGGATCTCCGGTACCGTACTAGTCCAAGTTAGAATCATACCCTCCGGACGGGTCATTGGGCATCATGAGACATCACTCGTGCCGTCCTTTGCCGTCCTTTGCCGTGCTTCATCATTCTCTACCTTGAACACATACGTTTCACCCTGTAGGGCCCATCATCTGGCCCAAGGACTGCCGTCCCGCATTTTGACCGCCTTGGACGGACTACAGATAGCCGTCCGGTCCCGTCCATGGCTCTTGGCAGTCCCCCCGCGGAGCCCCGTCGGGCCCCTACGATTGGGAGCTGTTTGCAAATATAGGAAACGGAGGGCAGAAAAAAATAGGTGTGATAGACTATACAAAATCACTTGTAGTGCCAGGCGAGTGACGGAGATAACTTCTAGTGACCTTAGCTGAACAAGATAATGAAGTCTCGAACACTAATTAGTGAGATTCAGCAAGTTCAGCCTACTCAGGCTATACCACGTCGGGTAATCACTATTCCTTCTCAAGGTGATATGGCTTTAGACAGGGCAGTTATTAGCTTAGCAGGGGCAGTAGGTTACCAGTAGGTAAGGGAAAACAGGGCTATGAGCCTAAGGAATATATTACCTAAAGGCTTGCTCTGCTTATTCAGTCAGTGTGGGGACAATACATAACCGCTAGCGATGTACATTAGCTTAACGGAGAAAATCTCTCCGAGAACCAGGACCCATGTAGAGGAATCAAGAAGTGGGAATGCCGGGTGAGATACCGGTAGTGAAAGCGATAATCAACATTCCAGCCCAAATCAGAACTAGAAACAACATCCAACATCTTTTGTATGTCGAGCAAAGAGTAATTCAGCATGAGCACCCCACAGGATGGTCCGGGTAGAGCAAGTAGTACAATAAGACTGTTGGAAATACTACTTAGTATACTAAAGTTTCATTTGTTTCATGAAGGTGCGGAGGTTGGGAATGATATTTCATTGATAGATCGATGGGAGTATGGATAGTCAAAGGGAAGCATGGAGGCTACGGGAATGAAGGTGGAACAAGAGCTAGATATTAGGATCAAAAGCCAGAGGAAAAAGGAAGTCTCTGTGATGCATTTATTTTGTTCAGAGATAACGCAGAATGTTCTTTCTTTTGTTGCTATGAGGAATAGACAAAGGTTATGGGGAGACATGCGTGGAAGTGGACATGAGTGGTGATTGTTGGAGGGCTGAGGATAGCGTTTTGTTTATCATATATACTCTTGTCATAGCCGTCAGTTTAGCAAGCAAGCAAGAAGAATAAACCTAAGTTGCTCGCTATCGCTATTCTCCCCCGTTGCCCTTCGGTGCCGTATTTTCTAATTAAAGATTAACACGCTAAAGGCCAAGATGCGCCTGACCAGGCAAGGTATTTGGAAAAGGAAATTTCAGGGTTAGAAGGCGCTATCGGCGGGCTCAGGCGACAAATCTAATTGCCTAACTTACTACCTGATGGCTAATAATCCTAGTAGTAGAACATTGTATTAGCAGTATCGGGGAGCACAAGTAACGGGAAAGACAAACGGTATGGAGAAGCGCTGAAATGTGGATGTGTGTGGGCGTACTAGGGCATGAAGAGACGTATACGGCTATACAGGTAGAGGTTTTCACTACTTAAGTAGCCGTTAGTTAGCAATCCCAACAAACAAGCACGTTCACCTCGACACCTCCCCTCGTCAACACATTTGCGCCGATTGTACCCCTCCATCACTAGCATGCCGTAATCCTAAATGTCGGGCAGAGAGAAGATGGTGAACACGAGACTTGTAACCTATAAGCTAACCCAAATTCAACCGCAGTATTTCACCTCAATATGGGATGGGTGGCGTATTCATTGGAGGTATGAAGACTCAAAGGGGATGGGAAGTGAAGGGGAAACCCCCGAAAAAGTCTTGGATAACCCTCGGCCAGCACTAAAGAAGTTTCTTAGAGTTTAGAGAATCTCGGGGATGCTTGACATCTAACACAATGAGCTCTAGGAGGTGGTAAACGAAGGTGGTGGAACTGGGAACAAACTCGGGGTATTTTTTGCTTTATTGCTGCGCAATGTCTCTAAGAAAAAGCCGGAGCCGGTAGGGCTCCAGGGAAGGCCTTGGTAGTATTTCTATTTGGCATATCCTTATACCCCCTAGTTAGCTAGTGATTCAAAGAGGATGTAAGAGCAAATTATCAGAAACTATAATTACTAGTCTGTTGACACAAAGTAAGGAACTGTTGGGACGTAACCGTCTCCATAGCCGTTTAGAGATAATTGTGGATTATTTGGTGGGTGGTTGCCACGCGGGGAAAAATTCAAGAGGGGGGAGGGGGAAGGCAACAGCGCCAAACCTCCCCCGACAATCAGTGAGCCATTCCAATTGCAAGGCAGGCAGTCAGGGCCACCCGGCTCTCGTTCCCTTCTTTGGCGCAAGTGCTTAGTCAACGTGATGGGTTTACGTTCCGATAATACTGTACTTGCTCCTTCCCAAAGTATCAGGAAATATTGACCCTTTTTAGGCCTAGATCATGCCAAGATGTTCAGGCACTTTTGAAACGGGCAGGTACGGTTCCGGTAAATAAGGTGAGGTATCGTAGATAAGGTGAGCTCATGTGGAACCGCAAGGTTATGTTGAGCCGCAAAGTTACACATTAAGCCGCAAAATTACAACGAGCAGCAAAGTTACGCCAAGCCGTGAAGTCATATTAAGCCGCAATGCTGTGCTGAGCTGTTGGGCACTCTTCAGAGTGCCCTTTGTTGCGCGCGTTCGGGGGATGTGGCTGTCTAGCAACAACCTTGGCACGGGTATGAACACTTCTCGAGATCTACATTCCTAATAGTGTAACGTTCTCCTACCAAGATTATGATACCCTCGCGGGGAGGGCACCTTGCAGTACTTAAACTGGTCAGTTCTTGTCCTTCTGATAAGACAATCAAATGTTCTCTCTGTATAGGTAAGCAATGCTTCAACTTTAATACAGTAAATACCGTAAGGAACGCAGTCTACAGGGCGGGTTTTTGTGCTATATTTCATGGAGCACTTGGAGCACGGATTGCCCCTCGATTCGAGGGCTAGTGTTAGAGCTCTGTTCTGTGATGTGGAACTCATACCTCTCAGCCACCGAAGCGCTAGTGGTTACTCAGCAGGAGATGATTGGATAAGAATTTCAGCAGCTGGAGCCGCCCCCTCTTTTTTCAGCCCGGCAGGCCCAAATTCCTTAAAGGCCCCAATATCGCTACTAGAGTTATCGCATACCTAGGCTCTGCAAATACTGTGGACACACCATGGACCATACAACATATCCGCACTCGATCTCGTTTGGTAACGGTAATGCCAACTGCAATAACGTAACGAATAGCCATAACAATACCGTCAACGTGAAAAATGTCATAGCCGATGACAACTCAGAAATTATGAGGTGGCTCTCGCCGCTAGGCCCTAGAGGAAGGCATCAGGATGTGCGTATGGACAGGCTCGATGGTGTGGGTAATTGGCTTTTGGAAACAAACGAGTTTCAAGAGTGGAGGAGTAATGAAGGTGGAGCAGATAAGGCTATCTTATTTTGCTATGGGGATCCAGGAGTGGGGAAGACCTATCTAAGGTAAATGCCTTGTTCATCCCGGGCCGGAAGTGTAGGAATAATCGCTGACGGCTAGGAATATTAGTTCTTTAGTGATCGATGACCTATGCGATAAACCCTTTGATGGAGTCGCTGCGACCGCAATGTTCTATTGCGATTTCCGCGACCAACAGCAGCAGACAACTACAAACATCATAGGGGCCATCCTTAAGCAGCTGATAGTTAGAAGTGAAGTGCTGGAGGACGTGCGGGAGGCGTTTCAAAAAGCGAAGACCGAGGTCGGCGGTCGAGGTCTGCGACTTCCGGATATGGTTCAAATGTTGAGGCAGGCTGTCGCTACATTACCACAGGTTTTCATCTGTATTGACGCTTTAGATGAGTGCCTTCCTAAGAATCTACGAGAGCTTCTTGTGTCACTGAAGGATATCCTTGAGGAGTCACCGAGGACGCGGATATTTGTCACTGGGAGGCCTCAGGTCAAGGGGGAAATTACAAGACATTTCACCACTGTGATTATAGTACCCATAAGTCCGAAAACAGATGACATAAAAAGATATTTAGAAGAGAAGTTAGAGATGGACACCGAATGTGATGCGATGTCCGATGGCTTACGAGCGGATATCCTAAGACTTATCCCACAAAGGATCGCTGGAGTGTATGTGGCGGAATCTGCAGTTCCCACTCCATGCATGATCTCACATTGACCAACCATGGTGTGTAGATTCCTCCTTGTCTCACTCAGCATCGATGCTATCCTGGGAGAGGTCACCGTATCTGCGAGAAGGCAAAAGTTGGACGAGATGATCAAGGGAAGTCATTTGGGGGACGCGTACGAGACAACCCTGGCACGAATGAAGGCACAGAAGGGGAGCAGGTCTAGGCTTGGTGTGGAAGCCCTAATGTGGGTATCAAATTCGGAACGACCATTAAAAACTAGCGAGCTATGCCATGCCTTAGGAGTAAAGATAGGATCCGCTGATCTAGATCTTGAAAACGTTCCTACCATTCGAACACTCCTCGGATGTTCTTTGGGGCTTATCACTGTTGAGACATCCTCTTCCACGGTCCGGCTTGTCCACTTCACTTTACAAGAGCATTTATCCAATAATCCGAGCCTATTCCAGAGCCCACATTCAATGATAGCGGAGGTTTGCTTGACATACCTCAATTTTCCGTGTGTTCGGGAACTTTCGCCAACTCTTAATCCGGACCCATCAACAGCCCCCCTTGTTGAATACGCTTCTTGTTACTGGGGAGGGCATATGAGAAAGGAGGAGACTGAGCGTGTCAGTCCGCTTGCGCTAGAACTTTTGATTGGATTCGAACAGCATGTATCCTCTGAGCTGCTCTTCCGAATTTATGGTGGCGGTGGACCTTGGTGGGACTATTCGTCTCATAAGTGGGATGGCTCTAATAGCTTTACGGGGCTCCATGGAGCAGCATTTTTTGGGATTGCGGAGCTAGTTGCTGCTCTTTTGGGAATGAAGGAATGGGACATTAACGCGACAGATACCTTGGGTCGAACGGCGCTTGCATTGGCCGCTAGATATGGTCATGAGGAGGTCGTAAGGATGCTCTTGCAACGGAAAGGTATCAATCCCAACACTGCAGATACCCAATACGACCGAACACCACTCTTGTGGGGTGCAGAGCGCGGGCATGAGGGAGTAGTAAAGCTGCTATTGGGGCAAGAGGATATCAAGCCCGACACTGTAGATATGGAATATGGCCGAACACCACTCTTGTGGGCTGCGGAGCGCGGGCATGTAGGAGTAGTAAAACTACTATTGGAACGAGAAGATATCAATCCCAACACTCCAGATACCAAATATGGCCGAACACCGCTCTTTTGGGCTGTAGAGCGCGGGTACGTGGGAGTAGTAAAGCTGCTATTGGGGCAAGAGGATATCAAGCCCGACACTGCAGATACGGAATATGGCCGAACACCACTCTTGTGGGCTGCGGAGCGCGGGCATGAGGGGATAGTAGAATTGCTATTGGAACGAGAGGATATCTATCCCAACACTACGGATACCAGATATGGTGGAACACCACTCTGGTGGGCTGCTGACCACGGGTATGTGGGAATAATAAAGTTTTTACTGGAGCGAGAAGATATCGATCTCAACACCCCAGATACAAGGTATGGTCGAGTGCCACTCCTAGCCGCTGTAATGTGCGAGCATAAAGAAGTAGTGGGGTTGCTATTACAACGAAAGGATATCAATCCCAACACTCCAGATGCCAAATGTGGTGGAACGCCACTCTGGTGGGCTGTGCAGCTCGGGCGCGGCGGAATAGTCAAGTTGCTATTGGAGCGAGAGGATATCGATCCCAATACTCCGGACACCGAGTATGGTGGAACGCCGCTCTGGTGGGCTGCGGACCACGGATATGAGGGAATATTAAGGTTTCTACTGGAACGAGAAGATATCGATCCCAACACCCCAGATACCAGATATGGTCGAGTGCCACTCTTGACCGCTGTGATGTGCGAACATAAAGAAGTAGTGGGGTTGTTATTACAACGAAAGAATCTCAACCCTAACATTCCAGATGCCAAATATGGTGGAACGCCACTCTGGTGGGCTGCGCATCTCGGGCGTGGCGGAATAGTAAAGTTGCTATTGGAACGAGAGGATATCAATCCCAATACTCCAGATACCAAATCTAGCCGAACGCCACTCCGGATGGCCGCGGCGGGTGGACATAAAGAAGTAGTAAGGTTACTATTACAACGAAAGGATCTCAATCCCAACACTCCGGACACCGAATATGGTGGAACGCCGCTTTGGTGGGCTGCGGACCGCGGGTATGAGGGAATGTTAAAGTTTCTACTGGAACGAGAGGATATTGATCCCAACACCCCAGATTCCAGGTATGGCCGAACGCCACTCTTGACGGCAGTGATGGGTGGACATAAGGAAGTAGTAGAGTTGCTATTAAAGCGAAAGGATCTCAATCCCAACACTCCAGATACCAAATATGGTGGAACGCCGCTCTGGTGGGCTGCTGACCGCGAGTATGAGGAAATAATATGGTTGTTACTGGAACGAGAGGGTATCGATCCCAACATCCCGGATACCAGGTATGGCCGAGCGCCACTCCTGGCCGCTGTGATGAGTGGACATAAGGAAGTAGTGGGGTTGTTATTACAGCGAAAGGATATCAATCCCAACACTCCAGATACCAAATATAGTGGAACACCACTCTGGTGGGCTGCGGACCGCGGGTATGAGGGAATAGTGAGGTCACTACTGGAACGGGAGGATACCAATCTCAACACTTCAGACACCAAAAGTGGTCGAACGCCACTCTTACGCGCTGCAATTGGTGGACACGAAGGAATCGTAAAGTTACTATTGGAACGCGAGGATCTCGATCCTAACATACTAGACCTCCGTGGCAAAACAGCCCTTGAGTTAGCTGCATTCCAGGGACATCCCAGAGTTGTCCAATTACTCTCCGAACCTAAACCCTCCCCCCCCAGCCCAATTGATACCGAAAAGGCTGGAAACATGGGGAAGACTCTACTACAAGTGACAAACAGCAACAACAAAAGAACAATCTATCTCAGCAATGAAGGAAAACCGCGAAAGAAGTGCCGAGCGTCCCTTACCTAAGCCGTTGAACTTACCTCAATGCCCCTTTCAACCTTTCCCGCCAGCCCGCTTTTGCTTTCAACCAAAGCCCCTTCCCCCCAATGCCAGACCCCTCCCTATAATAGCGACTTTTTCCTCCGCCATTATTTCCTCCCGAATTCTCCCATTCTATTTTCCCACCTTTATTAGCCCTTCCCTATTAGCCATTTTTTACTATCATTTCATAGGTGGTTGCTATATTATATATGCACCGTGGATGTGGACAAAAATGCTACTGCTCTTTGTTCGATACATGGGGTGGAATATGGCGCATAATCTCTACTTTCCTCTTTCACTTCTTTTTGCTTCTTGTTAATTCCTCCCTTCCGTCTCTCTCTTTTCATTACCCATAGATTCATTTCCCCCCTCTTCCCTAGATTTTTCTTTTTGGAATACCTAATTATAGGAATGAATTGTATCTTCCTCTCTAAGTCCTTCAGTGTTCTGCGGTTCACAGTGTACGATATCAAAGATGGCGGCAACACGCCTTATGCAGCAACTTGATAGAAATCCCGCGATCTCACCTGCCTCTCATTCATAACTCCGATAGACAAAGCAGCGATAGTGGGGCCTATTTTTAATCACCTACACCACCGCGTACCACGAGTCCCTCACTCTGATAACTCGCATGCCCCTAGTAGTCCTTGCCAGTACCCCCCCCTGTAGCAAGAGCGAGTGCTCAGCCATTACGACCTCGCCGGAAGTATCCCCACACAACTCCCACAACCCAAGGAGCAACAAACACTCCTCATACGATGAACGGATAACCGCAGCGGCGAATAAATCAATAAAAGCAGGAATCAGGATGGGAAATGGGTAGGTTATTAGCTCCCTTTACTCTCTCCCAGGTGTTATAGATCCAGTACTATATACTCTTGCGGAATAGAGGATGTTATGAATTCCTCTAGTGAGAAACTTACCTTACATTTCATGTGAGTTGCCAGATATATACTCTATGCCGATTATTTCTTCGTCTCGTCTGGAATTTCGATTTACAAAACTGGAGAGTAACTTAGCATATGTGCCCTCTCTATTTTTCTCCTTTTTTTTCTTTTCATTTTCATTTTCAGTTTTTTTTTTATATTTTGTATTTTTTTATAGAAATTTGTAGAGTCGGGATGGTATCTGGAAATACATTATCAGTACAGTACTCTGTCCTGCAGGGAGGTTTTTGGTTTTTTATTTATTGCTAGCAACCATGGAAACCCTTATATCAAGAGAACAATCTAAGGTGCCCTGCTATGAATTTCTCAGCTGATGATACCATTACCCTACCACCTCAATCTTTGTTGATAGGATTGCGCTCGAACGCTTTAGCTTCTTTTACTAAACACCCACCAGGTGTACACGGTCCAGGAGTAGGGCTCTCTACTGTTGGAAATCTTTGACGCTGCTCGACATGCCCAACTCACCGCGTGCGCGCATAGCTTTACCGTTCGGACAAAGGCTTCGGACGTGCGCTTATGATCGAGACAGCGCCGGAAGGAATGCAACCCGGAAAGAGTCGGATGCGTGAATGGTCGGATGCGCGGAGGCTATGGAATGCGGGAGTTCTTTGTGATGTTTTTTTCCATTCGTTAGCACGGGGTCTAAGGAAGAGAGGGAGAGACATACATCGAAGAGAAAGGAACTGTGTCGTGATCGATGGAAGGATAGGAGGACTTTGCAGATTTATATACCGGTATACTCCTGTCTTTACCACTAGTTAGTTTAGTTAGTCGAGCGTTATTGTGAGAGTCGTGAGTGTTGGTGTAGAGAGTGAGCAGTTGAATAGAAGAGAGCTTCCCCACTCTAGGTTGTGCATTGGCGATCGAAGTCTTTTGTGCTATAGTACTTAAATTACTCTTGGCGTTTCGTTTCATAGCCGCCGTTTCGCCGTTTCGTTTCGCCTTTTCATCGTCGTCCGTCGTTTGTCATCCTAGTCCCTATTTTCGCTGTCCGTCACCATCGTACACGAACTACAATTACAGCCTGTCAGACTACCCTGCTAATCTTAGTTCCTCGATTACCACTATCGTATTGTAGGGAATACTCATGTGTTACCACCGATGCCGAGAAATTAGTCGGCTGCTGGCCAACTTGGCTATTATAGGGGCTGAAAATTCAAGAGTTCGAGTACCGTAAGCGAACGCGCAGCATGGATGAGAACCGATGAATGCTCGTACATATTGCAGTCGCAAAAAGGTATCGGATAGCGGAGCAGTGGGCTTCTATGCGCTAAGGTCTCCCAAGAGGTTTACACTCTCCCTCGCGGTCATGGTGTGAAGGTATCACTGCAATACAGACCACAGTCAGAATTCGCATATATACAGTACTAGGACAAAAAGATTCGTCCGATGCCCATTTTACACCAAAAGTAGCCGACTTCACCACCCTCCCCCTGGCCACAATCTTTATAAGAATCCACAAAATTTTTGCTGTGTATTAGAAAATCCGTAGATAATATAATAGTAGTTGAAAAACTCTTAAATATCACAAAGGGATGGAGAAATGGTTGTTTAAGTAGCAGGAATTGGTTGCCATGTACCTTTTTGTATGGGGCCCCATACAAAAATCTAGGTCACTTTCACACAAGCTGATGCAA
>Ga0307507_10011752_pt1 | contig 10970 bp, 5 predicted proteins | sample 7_EM_MG_FD_207223 | JGI IMG/M metagenome (GOLD analysis project Ga0307507, IMG submission 207223) | Populus trichocarpa ectomycorrhiza microbial communities from riparian zone in the Pacific Northwest, United States - 7_EM | ecosystem: Host-associated > Plants > Roots > Unclassified | place... | reverse complement strand
ATTATAATTATGATGGTGACTATTCATATTCGTGTTTTGACGGTACCTTAAGCAGTGTTAATTCCTTGAATTCCAAGCCAAAAAACCAATCAAAACCCACAAAGGGAAAACCGTCGTCACCCAGCTGTGAGGTGTGGACCAAGACCTGCTCGGAGGCTGTTTTGGCCCTGGCACGGCAGCCAGAGACGGTTACATGGTTAAAGAGCGTGAGGAGGAAGATTCACGAGAATCCTGAGCTTGCTTTTGAAGAAGTCAAAACAAGCGAGCTAGTTAGAGATGAGTTGGATAGGATGGGGATTGAATATAGGTATCCTTTAGCTCAAACGGGTATTCGGGCTTGGATCGGCACGGGTGGACCTCCCTTTGTGGCTGTTCGAGCTGATATGGATGCTCTGCCAATTCAGGTAGCTTAGCCTAGCTTCAAAGTTTTATTTTATCTATTGATGTATATGTGTTATCATATGCATGCATGTGTATTGTTCTTGGAGATTATGTTACTGTACTTGGTGAGGATATCTTGTAACTCAGAGGCTTTAAGGAAAAATCAGCTTCTTGGGGGCTTGATTTGTTGTTTTTTATTTTCTAATTTCTTCTTTTCATCTCCCTTTTTTTTTCCTTGAAAAAAGCAGGAAATTAAGGAAATGAAATCAGATGGCTAGATTATCTATCATAATCTATTTTCTTTTCTAGTGTATTAGATTTGAATTAGCTGCATAAAAATGTCTGATATAAATTACTTGTTCCAGAGATTTCCAGCTTGCTGCATGTGTTTTATATCAAGCCCTAATTCAAATTTATTATTTTTTTCTGGAGAAAACCGAGGAGAAAAACAGGCGAAAGTGAGAAAGAATTTGTGAATGACTTCCTTAATGTTGACATGGAAGATAAAGAATCTATACAGCTTAATTTTATTATTGGCCTGTGAAGATGAATCAAATCTAGTGCGACAATAATTTAATTATAAAGAATATTTATGACTCAACTATATTATTTGTTTGTCAGTATTTAATTATTAAAATAAGTCAGATTTAATGTGACACCTGAGATGAGACAAATTAAACTATATTCGTGTTCTAATGTAAAAGTTGTGAAGAGCATAGTGACAAAATACGTGGAATGGATTGGCATTGCAGCAGTTATTCGGGACTTACTTTACTCTTTTGGGATCTCACTGTAAGAAATCCTGGGATTGCCTGTTTCAGGAAGCTGTAGAATGGGAGCATAAAAGCAAAGTGGCCGGCAAAATGCATGCTTGTGGGCATGATGCTCATGTCGCAATGCTGATGGGTGCTGCCAAGATTCTGAAGAGCCGCGAACATCTCTTGAAGGTTTGTTCTCTTAATTATCTTGTAAATCCTAAAAGAAGTTCCATATTGAACATCAAGATCTTAAACAAATCCTGATAGTTACGATTCAAATTACCATTTCCAATAAGAAATCATTGTAGTCTTTTTCTTCTTTTTTTAATCTGTTCATAAATTTATAGAGTATATTGGGTTTTTGGAGAGAATACTATTTGTGGTGTACTGGGTGCAACATGATGCTATGAAAATAGGCAAAGGGAGTATATTGTTTCTGTTGGGCCTCAATTTCGAGTGGCTAGCATTGGTCTACGAAAAAAGAACAGGGAAGGGGTTTGTGTAACTTTCTCTTAGCCATAAATGGCCGTAAAGCGTATAGGCTTTTTCACTTTTGCTTCGTTATTTTCCATCAGCTGCTGTTGTCCTTTTTCTACCTTGTCTTCACTCTCTAGTTTGGTTCTTGAATTCGTGGTCTATATAAATATCATTTGGAATAATTTTCTTTCTCTCTCTCCAATATTTGAACCCACCAATTGAGGATTGATTATAGGCACGAAATTCTCAAACCCACCAAGCATTTATGTATGAGAAAAAGAATTTAACTCGGCTTTGAAAATTGTCGGCTAGAAGACAAAATCACCACCACTCCCTCTCAAATACGTCAGAGGTAGTTTAGATTTCTGGGCATCTCGTATAATCAAATGCATGTTTTTCTCTTCTTTTCTAGGATTTCTAGCTCATGCTTTCGTCTTCATAAGTTTAGGAAAACGACCGCCTTTAATGTGCAAGTCAGTCACGTCCTTGAGTGTATACATGGGCTTATTAATTTCTTCTGTTCACATGTGCATTTTTGTGTGTTCGTTTTAGTCTGTGCTGAAGCATGTTGCCACTTTTAAGTGGGATATCACATTTTGTGTACAGTATTTGCTTACAAAAGAGCTACTGATGTGACTTTGAGATTATTTCCTATGTTTAGATGTAATCATTATAAACACAAATAAGTTTTGATGCATGCATGGACAAGAGACATAAGATATGGATCTGTACAGGAGTAAAGTAAATTTCTTCATGCTTTTAGCCTTCGATCTGTCAAGCATTATAAATGTTGTATTCACCATTTTGAGTAGCAAAAAATAAGACGAATCTAGTATTCTAGTCCTACAAGCTACATGTTTTAATGGAGTTTATATTGCAAAAAAAAAAAAAACTTTTATTGGCCATCTTGCTATCTATTTTGAAGAAAACGAAAAATCACGGTATTTCTCCTTGCCAAGCAAACTATATGGATGTTACACTCGAGATGCTCCTCAATCATTTTGGAATTAGTCTAACTGTAGACTTCTGTCATAGATTAAGGCAACCTCACATGCTTTTTGGAAGGATTTATGGTAATAATCAAATTAATGATTGTAAAATAGATGTAAAACACCTGGAACCTTTTTTTTTTCCACCAACAATATTATATCTTAAAAGCGAGCTCGACCTTTATTCAGTTTGCATTAAGCCTTTTTATAATGAATGTCTGTTTGCTTTTATTATTCGTTCACATGCTGAAAGACTTCATTTTAGTGCTCTAGGTAGTGCTCTACGACCATAGATTTGTTTCTTACTTTGTCTTATCTGGGAGCGTGCTTTAAGCTCAGAATCTTTTGCTTAAAGAAATGAATTGGCCAGGAATCTAGTTTCCCACAATGGCTTTTGTTATATGACTAGAATATATCGAAAGAGAGGATAATGAATTATTTAGTGCACGCTGCTTTCGCATAAACAAACTTCTGTCCATGCCTCACGCTTAAATTAAGGATTAAATCATATAATCCGAGTGAAGTGCTTAAAGATTTGACACTTCGAGGAGAGAGAGTCATTGTCTAGTGAAATGAAATTAGGTTTTGGTACTTTATTAGTTTTAAATGAAGTGATTAGTTTTGGATAATTAAAACGCTTGTGGCTTTTCAGACTCCTGAGCAGCTTAAATGGGTCTTTGATGTTCCTAAGGAATCAGTGGTTTTATAAAACCAGGTCATAATTAAACAAAAAATTCTACAGGTTGACATAGACGTGCATGCTACTTGTCCTCTTTATCACCTTGAGTTGACTGATGAAATCAATAGAAAATGACAACCATCTTCCATGTCTGTGAATGCACCCTAGCTCTATCTTGATGGGAAACTTTATCCAACTTTCTCTAAATTATACTTTAAACCTGAAAATCTTTATTCATGTTTTAATGATACCACGTTGGATTTCTAAACTTGTGAGTTTCACTGTTGCAATTACAGGGAACTGTAATACTGCTCTTTCAGCCGGCAGAGGAAGCGGGGAATGGAGCAAAACGGATGATAGGAGATGGGGCTCTAGAGGAAGTGGAAGCTATATTTGCAGTTCATGTATCCCATGAGCATCCTACTGCCATCATTGGTTCAAGGCCTGGTCCTTTGCTTGCTGGATGCGGCTTCTTCAGAGCAGTAATTAATGGCAAAATGGGCCGTGCTGGCACCCCTCACCACTCTGTTGACCCCATTCTGGCTGCCTCTGCAGCTGTAATCAGCTTACAGGGCATTGTGTCTCGTGAAGCAAATCCGTTGGACTCTCAGGTGTCCATGCTAGAAAACTTAGCTTTCCAAAACTGTTTGCCTCTATCAGAATTGTAATTTCGCTAACCGAGAATTACTCACTTTCACTAAACAGGTAGTGTCTGTTACCACAATGGATGGAGGCAATGATCTGGACATGATTCCAGACACCGTTATACTCGGTGGCACTTTCAGGGCTTTCTCCAACACAAGCTTTAATCAACTTCTTCAAAGAATCGAAGAGGTTTGTTCTAATTCCCCTTTTATTAATTCGATTCAACACCACTTCCACTGAGTATAGTTGGTACTGAATTCAACCAGTAGACATGCACGTAGGCTATCATGATTTAAATTATTGCATGGTTGCTTACCTGTGGGCTAGCTATACGGGGGCCTGCATGCCCTTCTGCATGGGAAATTAAGAAACCACCTTCCATGATCTCCTCCCTTTCTAGCCTAAGCATGAAAAAAGAAACATTGTTTTATGGTTTTCAAGTGGGGACATAGAGGTATATCTCCAGTCACACAATCCAAACGGAAACTTCATATTTCGAGGTCCCGTTCCGCTGAACACCTGTCAAATTTGAATAATTGATCTAACAGTTTTTGCGTATGTATGAAAACAGGTGATCGTTGAACAGGCTTCTGTTTTCAGATGCTCAGCAACAGTAGACTTCTTTGAAAATCAGTCCACAGTATATCCCCCGACCGTGAATGATGATCATATGTATGAGCATGTGAGGAAGGTGGCAATTGATTTGTTGGGTCCAGCGAACTTCAGGGTGGTACCACCAATGATGGGTGCCGAGGACTTCTCGTTTTACACTCAAGTGGTCCCTGCAGCTTTCTATTACATAGGCGTGAGGAACGAGACATTGGGGTCAACACACACGGGTCATTCACCATATTTCATGATAGATGAAGATGTTCTTCCCATAGGCGCTGCAACTCATGCAACTATTGCTGAAAGATATCTCATTGAGCATGGTTGAAGTGAAGCGATAAGCCCTAGCTAGCTTATGCTGCTAGGCAAAAGTTATATCTCTCAGAGAAGGAATTGTGCAGAAATTTGCCACGTGATTCCTGCTTTCGTATTTGTACCATACATGGGGTTTGGGAGGGGAGCGATGGAGGGAATTAACTCCCCTTTGCCAGCGTAAAGGATAGAGGGAGAATTCATACTCATGGATGTGGTTGTAAGCAGCAACTGTTGAACACTTTCAAGCTATAGTAATTCGCTTTTATTTGTCCATTCAAAGCATTGGAGTTGTATTCACAGCATTTAACCTGTTTTTTAAAATACTTTTTATTTAGAGATGTATTATAATAATATTTTTTAAAAAAATATATATATATTATTTTTTTACATCAAAACAATTTAAAAACATATAAAAATTAATTTGAAGCTAAAAATAATTTCAAAAAATTTAAAAATTATGGTTAGAAAACAATGCCTAACTACTAAAAAAAAAACTAATTTGAATGCAAACATGTTTTATGTTGCTTTTTTGTTTAGTGTTTCCAAACTATTTTCTTCTTTTCAACTTTAAAAACTGCTTTAGGTGCAAAAGGTCAAAGATTAAAATGTTTACACATAAAATAAAAAATACATTTGTATATTAGATAATAATGATTGTTCTTCACAAGATATGAGAAGAAAGCTAAAATCAATAATAAATTAGAAAAAATAACCAAGTTATAAAATCTTTAATGACAAAGAAAGTTGAAGGATTAATCAATCCAGCAATTAGAAGTTACAATCAACCAACATAGTTTAAATGCATACATAACAAAAAGATATAGAGTGAAAGTACTTAATAGACAAATTAATCATAATTAAGTCATAGATTAGCCTAGGATTTATATATGCATCAATAGAAAAGGAGTTTAATTTGTATTTAAATTTAATAAATCTTTTTACCACATACCAATATATTTATATAGGATTATAATTACGTATGTAAGTAGTATTCAAACTCGTGCAATCTCTTAAACACAAAACTTAGTTTGGAAACACTTTTAGTGTCCTCATACAATCTCTTAAACACAAAACTTAGTTTGGAAACACTTTTAGTGTCCTCATACAATCTCTTATGTTTCCATCAATACTAATAGGGTTATCACCACCAATCATTAGTAGGCACATTAGGATATTAGTATACTATACACGAATACTTTCTATAAATCAGATGATGTCATATGATGAACATAACTAATTGTGACTAATCTTAGCCAACTAGCCATGGTTATTATAAAGAAACATCTTACTATCAAACTATAAATCTACCTAACGTTGATATAAAAGCTCTCTAGATAAGATGGAGAACATAACAAACATGACATAGAATAATAATATCATGGTGGTCAATCAAACCATGCAGGTCATATCTTGTTAATTGAATCAGATATAAAATGAGTCGTGTCAAAATAAGTTTAGTAATGCTTGGGCTTATGCACCAAGTGGGCATCTCCTATGAAACTTTGCAACTACAAACACTTTATTAAAGGTTTTTGGAACAACCACACCTTATACATAAGGGTATTTCCTAATATATTAGACACATCAATAATAATTACCCAACTTATGCATGATATTCCTAAAATGCTAGTCACTCTTCAAGTATACAAACAACCACAAACTAATTACTTAACACCATATAATTTATATTCGTCTACAAAACCTCCTACTAGACAATTTTATACCCCATATGCAAGAAAATCTCAATCCCCTTACACAACAACCCCCTACTACTAATCAATAACTGAAAGAAATGATAAATAAAGTTGAACTAGCACAATACTTAAAAGAGATAGGGTTAGAAGAAGGACAGACAACAATACCTATTTACAATCGTCTAAACCCTGAATAGGTTGACAAACTATACACAATCTTTAGAGGAATAAATATTATGAATTTCAAGCAATTTCTTAAAGATGATAACTAATCAACGAGAGAATACATCATTAAGTTCACTGACCAATATAGCTATGAAGCAACTAACCTTTTTATAAAACTAAGGTTGTTTGGTTCATCTTTGATCAAAATAGCTTTCCATTAGTTCTCACACTACCTTACAACTCAATCAATAATTGAAAAAAGATGGAGACTCATTTTCATGAATATTTCTACAAGACATAACAAGAGGTCACATTGGATAAATTAGCTAGAATAGTCTAGGACCAAAAAGAGGCTATAAAAAGTTATACCATTTGATTTAAAACATTAAAAACTAAGTGCATTACGATTATAACTGAGCAAGAGTGCATGAAGTTACTACTAGAAGGAATGTAATGGAACATAAGGAAGAGGTTCATAAAAAACAATTGCTTTAACATCTACACTTTCATTAATGTTATTGCTCAATAAGAAAAAAATGCTAGCAAAATTGACAAAATAGAAGCCATTAAGAAAGATATACCATGTTGATTATTCAAACAATATCGTTAGTGTACACTTATTGACTAGTTCAAACTCTGATGAAGAGTTTGAAAAGATCTAATAATAGCTTATATCGGTCACAAAAGTCAGAGATTGAAGACTATTTAAGATCTTAACATTTAAAAAGCCTAAAAAGGATATTAAACCTGCTAGCAAAGATGCAAAGACTACAAAAGTAGTCGGAGAAAACAAAGAATACTTTTTATTTATAAAAAAGTCTAAAAGAATATTTGACTAGTTAATGCATGAATGGTAAATTAAGCTCCTAAAAAAATTATACTATCCTCACTATTGATAAAATTAGAGGAAAACAATATTATAAGTGGTATAACTCTTAGAAATATGACCTTGATAGTTGTGTAGTCCTTAAGAACCAAATCAAGAAGGCCTTAGAATTCAAAAGCATCCATAAATGAAAGTGGATGATGATTTATTCCTCAATGTCATTCAAATAGTGGATGCCCCTAAGCTTGATGGGCTTCTTGAAAAGCGAGAGCAATAAAAAGAAAAAATATCGATCATGATAAAGGCTAGTGTTGGTCATGAAAGTTAGTGATGGGAAAAATATATATTTTATGGGAAAGCTAAATAGATGGCTCGACAAGCCTAAGATATACCTAATAAAAAGGTGTTTATATGCTCTACCTATAATATGATTCTTTCAAAGGGTGAAGACTTGATAGGCAATGTTAAGCTAGTAACTCAGCGATATGTCAAAATCTTTAAGCCTAAAATACCAATGAATAACATAAGCACTAGCCATATCAAACATCATATAAACCCAATTATAAGTTAGATAATGAGTTTATCAACTATCATGAACATCTCCTAGACTTGGAAATTAGATTAAAACAAGGACAACTTTAAAAAGTCTATTTTAGAAGAATCAAACACCTAAACACCTTGGTGATGAAAGAGGATACATATATTGGTGTATATGCCTTATAGAAAATTCATTAGTTATATGTAGCATTGATTTTGTTCATGTAAAAACATATTACTTATTAATAATGACATTATTTATATTTCTTAAGCATTTATGTTTGATTAATGAGTTTAGAGTAAATATAAATTTATTGGAACAAAAATGTTTTGCAAAAAAAATTATAAAGTTATTGGTCGATGCTTTATTAAAATTTGACATTAATTAAAGTAGTTGAAACTGGTATATATTTTGTTCTTTCCTTTATAAAAACTAGTTGTTTTTATACGCTTAGGTATAAGGAATACATGGAACTAATATGTAGATACTTGTCACATAATATGTACACTAAACTAACTAACATAGGGATTTCATATGAAAAGATCACTTGTGTTTATTAAAAGGCTCAAGTGTCAGCTGTTAAAGTGATCTTCAGATCTGAAATCACCAAGTCATCTTATATAAGAAATGTTATGTTTTAATCCTGACTACACGTTTTTATAATTAATGGTAATAATTGAGCATATATTGGGTATAACATGAACTATATAAAGGTATTTGAGTGATCAAGAGAAGATTTATTAACCTAGATAAAATAGAGAAAATATTTCACATGTTCTCAAATAGTATTGAATGTGAATCATAGCGCGTGATGAAATCAAATTTGAAAAGAGTTTCAAATAATATTCAAATAATCAATGTCTATGGTATTGAGAATAAACATTATTCAATAAAGCAGACATACTCAATGTTATAATATCTAAATCAAAACATTTATGATGAAGGGATAATGATTACACTAAGAAAATGATCATTGAAAAATTAAGTCAAATCATATATGATTTTTCTAATATTTAAAGGATTATGACACATTACTAGATGATACACTTGATCTTTAAATATAAATCAATCAATTATTGAATTGATAATAAATCAAGATTTTTAATTTATTTAATCATATTTCTAATAGGATTGTGATTTATATTTGAGACAACTTATTAGAAACCTAATGAGTGACATATATTAAGAACTATTGGCCAAAAACTAAAATGGGATGATTATTCAAGTGACTTGATTATGAATAAATTTTAGAAATTAAGGATTATAATAAAATTAATACATGAGATTATAATTCTAGATCTAGAGAAAACAAGTATTGACTTTATTGAATAAATTTCTAAAATAATCTTGAAATAATATATGTGATATTATTTAAAAGGTAAATTGATATTTTATTATTTATATGATTATTAGTTTTTTTTCTATAAATATAATGATATGCCTCATACTATTTAATGTAAGATCTGATATAATTAGATAGAGAAGTTATGTTACAAAACATACGATTAGAAGTTATGCTATAAAACATACAATGCAAAAACACAAAACAAAGAGTTAGTAGTCAAAAGCATAGCAATCATTCTCTTCTAAAATGGTTTTGAGAGATTTCTCACAGTGGTTCGTATAGATTACTATTAGAGACCAGACACTTTGATGACTTGTAGTTTGCGATAACTCAATCTTGAAGAAGTTAATCAAATCTTAAAAGATATAATCTTCATGTAATTTCATATAAATACTAAATGATCCTAGATTGTCTAACAAGATCCTTAGAAATCCCTAAAAAAATTAAGTTTATCATTTCCAATACGTGTTAGAGTTTTATAAAAACTCAATAACACAACCTAAAAAATAGGTTTTGTAAGTTGTACAGACTTACAAAGTGATCAATATCAAATAGCTTCTAGCAACATTTAGGTTTATTATAAAAGGATATCATAATGATCAGTAATAGATAGGATCTCACCTGGTCTTGTATAAAATAATAATGTTGATTATAGATTAATTTCAGTCAAAGATGGGATTTCAGCATAGCCACAAACCTTGGTAGAAATGTATATCATTTCTATCTTAGAAGGTTACACCAGACCCTGACCTACTAAGAAAAAAATAATTGAATAAATAAATATATATATATATATATATATATATATAAAAGAATTAACGTTATTATATTGAAAAGGATTGTAAAAAACAATCAACCTTTAATTGAAAAAGCAACATATGCTGACAAGGTAAAGACAAAACCACTATTATAGAAAAATTTCATAAAATCACTATGATAGGATAACTTTACAAAACCATTATTATAGGGCAAAGTTGTTCAACATGATAGGTCAACACCTCAAGAGCTTGGACAAAGCATTATAATATTAGTCCAAGTTGTCGTTTTTATTGTATAACAAGACAAAAATATAGCATTAGCTCTCAAACAAATCAACAAGAAAATTCTACCAAGAAATCCACCCTAATGAAAGAAGAACACGCATTTATTGGATAATATAGAAGAAAATACATTGTTAAAGTCAACTAGTTAGAGGTAATAGTTGAAAAATAGTTAGGACTCACATGTCGTAAAATCAACATCGGCTCGAGTCATCATTTAAAAACACTGTATAACAAACTAGTTTTAATAGCGTACCAGTATAGAATATCCTGGTCAACAATGATGTCTCAATTAATATTATACACTATTTCTTGATCATTAAGATTGGTCATAACAAGATTGATATTATTATATTAGAAGTGGTTATATTAGATTTTATAAAGGGTATAAGTGATACTATAAGAGTGTTACAAGTAGTTTTTAATTTTTAGGTTCAAAACCCCCAGTATTGCTTTCTTTATGGTAGAATAAAGGAGAGGCTATTGAGCCTTACTTTGGTATGCTGTGC
>Ga0307507_10011751_pt1 | contig 10970 bp, 8 predicted proteins | sample 7_EM_MG_FD_207223 | JGI IMG/M metagenome (GOLD analysis project Ga0307507, IMG submission 207223) | Populus trichocarpa ectomycorrhiza microbial communities from riparian zone in the Pacific Northwest, United States - 7_EM | ecosystem: Host-associated > Plants > Roots > Unclassified | place... | reverse complement strand
AAAAAAAAACATTCAATTAAGAAAAAAAAAAAAAGAGCAAGTAAATGCATGATCAATCTAGTAATTTTTTTGTTACAATTAAACTGGCTTGGTTGTCCTGATTGTTTATACTACTTATGTTTAAGTATTTTTTTAGAATTGTGGTAGTACTTGTTTTCTAAAATATTTTTTTTATTTGAAAACACACACACACAAACCCACACACACACACACATATATATATATATATATATATATAACCAAGTTTCAACGCAAAAAAAAGATGTATGCTACTAACTATCGATCGTTATTTGTTGTGATGCTGCAATAGCTCTTTTTGCAAAGAACCATGCAAACATAGAATTATGCAAGATTCGAATATTTTTACCTTCCTCCCGACACAAAAAAGAAGAAGGTAGGTAGCATAAGAATATTAGTACGATTATGTATAAGAACCCAAGAATATATTGGTTTTATTCGTATTTATTCGGTTTTCTAAGATAAATGAAGTATCCTAGTCCTTATGATGTAAAAGGATCCAATGATTAACAACATAGGAAAGCAAAATAATGTCATGAAAAACAGCTGTGAATTTGTGATAAATAACGGGATACCAGTAAGAAAAGCAACGAGAAAGGAGGAAAGAGGAGAGGAATGAACAAATTAATATTAGAAATAGATGGGGGCTGGGATGCTGTGGTCATGATGTGATTTGATAGCGTCTGGCGACGTGGGACATGGATTCCCTTGCTTTATTATTGCTCCATGCAACATGTTTCTTCTTACCTTCCTCTCCTTTTGCTTTTGGCTTTGAAAAAACTACCCTTCCCTCTCTCTCTCTCTCATGTACACATGTAGGCACGCACCCACATACATAATAATGAAAAAAAAATAATGAAAAAAATAATAATAATAATGAAAGGTGATGCCTCTTCGTTTCAGACCTTTTCTATTTCAGATAACGCTGAAAGACATTGTGATCTGAGATATTGTTCGTCCTGTTTAAAGATGTATTCAAGGACAGATCCAGGTTTCGGTGTTTGTGAGGACTAGAGTGCAAAACTTTTCATCTGGGATGGCCATTTCTTCTAAGAACAAGGAGGATTTTGAATTTTTTTTTGAGACTCTGAAAATAAATAAAAAAGCTGATGGACATTAGGAGAAGTGGTATCTTAGTAGCAAGATCTACAAGATCATTTATGCATTGGTTGAACCTGACAAATAATTTCACAGGCATTTGCTAATAACGGCCTAATCCTTGTTTACATGATGCTGAAACAAGAGCACGGGGGATTTAACTGTGACTTAGACTCACGTGTCAGGATATCATTATATGAGAGGTAGCCCTGCCACAGAGATTCGAAATATGCATTGCATATTGCATGCTGTTTCCTATATATTAAAGGACGAAAGATGATCAACTCCCTGCTTCAAAAAGACGAAGACGAGAAGGCATTTGTGCTGTGAACTTAAAGGCAAACAACCTCACTATTTATGTCTGGCAGGCTAATAATTTGAAGTTCTGAGCTGCTACTGTTTCATAACATGACAAAACTCTCTCAAATTAATCATCTTTTGTAACTCTCTCTCTTGTCGGCTGCTTTTAATCTTAGTAATAGCACTTTGAAAATCCTCACTTCCTCTTAATTGCCCGCGTGCTAAAATCAAAAGATATCAATCAGCAAGCCTTTTGGAAGGGGGAATCTCCAGAGATGTAGAGGTTCTAGTTACTCGACTTGCTCATAAAACATGAAAACTTGAACTTAGTGATATGATTCTGATGGTAAATTTCACTTCATGATCATCTATTTCGGACTTTAATTTAGAAGTTGCAAGCCGGGACATGCAGGCAAACCTAAACCAATATACAAAGTATACAAGTATTTGGTGTTTCGTGCTGTATCACTTTAATGTTTTTGCGGTCAACATCTACCATTAAAAAAACAAAGACTTTGTGAATCAGAAGAGAAATCCAAAAGAACATAAGGCACCCAACCATGCCTAAAGCAAAAGAGATTGATATTAACAATCTTTTTTCGTTTAGCCCAAAAAGAACATCGAATACCTTGCCAGATTATCCACTTTAAGAGACACCATCGTAACCTTCGCTTTCACAGATCCCATATTCTCCTCCTTTACTCTCTTCGCTAGGTGGTTTCAGAGAAGTTGCTGTAGCCCAGCGCGTCCCAACACACTTCTTTTCTCCGTGGCATCACCAAGAGCTAGAGATTCTTACTTGACACGAGGGGACGATTTTTCTAGAACTCTACGTATGATTCCGAGTGTTATCCCAACTCAGTGGCAGCATAACAACGTTCGGGCGCATAAAATCCCCAAGGTATCATAGAGCACAGCAAACATACGGAAGTGCGCGCATCAAGTATAAGAAGCCAGGCCAAAAGTCCTCTATCGGGATTTCAACATAAAGTAATTACAATCATGAGTTACAATAAATCTACAATCATACAACGGTGGGATTTCAAAAATTAACTATGAGATCATTTGGATCCGTATCAACTAGTTGTCGCATAATACAAATTCACCCAACTTTTACAACCCAATCCAATTTACGATCCAAGCCGCAAACCATCACTCTTGTGGGTGTATGTAAATCCTATCCCAGTATCCCACAATACTTTCTCGTTTCCAATTTATGTATAATGATGCACCATCTAGATCACACTCCTCAAATCCTCAAAAACAAATGATTACAGAAGGCCTGTGCTTCCGAAGGGATTATTAGTCTGAGGATGTGCCATAGGATGTGCATGAAATGCGCCAAACCCTGCATCACCAAAAGGATTTGCATGGCTCATCATCATATTTTGTTGATGCTGTGGTTGTGGGTAGGTAGGTTGATATGGACCAAAAGGATTGTGCGGCTGTTGAGTCATTGCTGCCATTTGGACTGAAGGAGGGGCAGCAATGCTGTTTGACAAAGCAAATGGATCTTGTATCTCAAATGGATTGGGGGCTGGCGCTCCATAAACAGGCCGCCGGGCAGCTCGATATGCTCCTTCATCATACAAACTGTTCAGAGTGAGCGAGTCCAAGCCGCCAGCCTGACATTCATAGACAAGATGGTTGAAGAGAATACAGCTATATGCTTGCTATTCTTAATACAATTTCAATCATATGCACAGAGATTGTTAATAACTGAAACAAAGTTTTTTAACCATAGTCCTACAAGTGCCAGGCTCAGAGCTTGAGCTCCCTGTGATCAGAGATCATTTTATACACAGGCCTGACTTGAAACAAACCGTTGGCTAAAAAACATTACATTATACAAAACAACTCACAAGAAAAAAACGACTATTTGTCTACACAAAAATGGGAATGCATGCAGCATGTCTAAGTGGCTCCTTAATCATTTAAAATAAAACTGCCTCCAAATTCATAGCAATGGCTTTTCTCAATAACTAGATGAAAACTTTAAAGAACTAAAAGAAGAATGCATGCAGAGGAAACAATTCATTTTCTATCCTATCTGTTCCAATACATTTTTCTTCATCAGTGCTAAATTGTAATGGTTTGTTGCAACATTAACATTGTCAACAAGAATAGCAGCATGTCAATCAATGTAGCTGTAACCAATATTCATTCTCATGATGGCTAATCAACAAAGAGAACAGACCATGAAAAAACATAGAAAATATATGTTTGTGGAAATGAAAATAAGAAAGGAAGGCAGCCTACCAATTGCCTCTCATTAGTGGCAGAAATATTGCTGCTTGGAGTAGTGACCAGGGCAAGTTCCCATCCAGTAGGATCAAAATCTTTTGCTTGACCAGCAACAGAGTTAAATGTCGGTGCAACATCTGTTGAATTAGGAGTTGCTTATCCCTTATAAACATATACAAGCAACCAACCAGAAAGCATAGAAGTACCTCACATAAGGAATAGAAAAGAGAAAAGGAACAAGGCTGGTTACCTGATTCAGAAGGAACTATAGCCAGAGCCAAAGCATTGCTTTCCTCAATGGTAGATGCATTAGGAGTTCCATAATCCAATCCCTAAAAATCACCAAAAAGGAGAAAGAGGGTGTTGAAAGAAGAAAATTGGAAGAAAGATGTGGGTCATTTCTCAGAAATCATCAACCAACATTAGTTGGCTGACGACTAAGAGATTACCAGCAAGTCTCCAGTGTCTATGCTGTTCTGAGGAGCGGTTGTAGGAACAGGAGGGGCGATCTCAACATTGGAGACAGCAACATCATCTGAAGGAGGTGGCTCAAGTTCATCGCCAGATGATTTGGCATCTTCAGAAGGACCTTCTTCTGGTCTGTATGTCAATTGAAGCTGTTTGAAATGACCAGTTATTAGTCCTACAGTATTTAACCTCTAACAATGATATCCCTTGTCAAGGAAGAATAAGTTGACATGCATGCATCACACAAAAAGAGACAAGAAAGCATAAACTGAATATGCAGCACCATACATCCTTTTCTGCCACCTAGCCAAGTCAAGAACTATTTTCTTAATTAGTTTAGTCAAGATCCATGATTCCTATTTCCAAAAAATCCTTGGCTTCTAATGCCTGTTTAAAAATATAAAACTAGTAACAATAAAACAAAAGGACCTGTAACATATCAACAAATCATAAATTGGAAAATTTATAGGACTGTCTAGCATAGTAATGACACTTACCAATGCCTCACTAGGAACAGAAACAACACGTGGTGCCTCTCTGATATACTCTTCCATAGTTGTAAGAAAGGATTGTGGAGGCTGAGAAAGATTAGGACAATAAAGTCATAAATCACTGCAATTGAAAGAATGAAATAACCAGTGAAAACTCTAAATCCGTCTCATAGCATCAAATACCTCTCTCAAAACAGGAAACTGGAAATTCCTAGCAAGTTCTAATCCTTTGCAAATGTCATAGAAATCAGAAAGGTTACCAGCCTGCAGGAATAAACAATTTTTTTCAACAAAACACCATGTCTAGCAAAAACATTTTTAGTTGTGGAGACTTCAGTTCTATAATGAATGCTACAACATAAAAGATATACCAATGAACACTTTAGGTGTTGATAAAGAATATTTAACCACAAACTGACATTCTGCAAAATCAATGGACAACATGACCTGCTGACCGGCTCGTTTGTAGATATCAAGGGCTTTGATTGCTTCATGTCTTGGCATCTCAAAAAACTGCAAAGAAGAAAGATTTAATAGTAAAATCAGAAAAAAACAATGCTTGCAAAATGATGAAAACTAAGAGCAATGGATTACCTTATCCACAAGATTGATGATCCCGTCATTAATAGCACAATATATTTTAAAGCTCTCCTTCAATACCTGAAAATTGCATGAAAAGGTCAGCAACAACTTCATTAGAATACATGAAGAGGAAGCATAAATGAAACCTATGTCTTCCAAAATTTAAATCTATGCTTTTGTCATTCAGTTGGCAAGTTAAAGGACATCACTATATAAAGTGTAAAAAATTTATGTTGCATTGCTGCATTATAATACGAGTATGTAATACAAGTGCGTAAAGCAGCAGTCCTGTACAGAGGCAACCCATACAAGGAGGAAAAAGATCGAAGTACACTGAATTTTCTGTGAGATTTTCTTTTCCTTATTACCATATGATATTTTAGAATAAATTGAGAACCTCAAACACCTAAAACAAGGAAATTAGATATTAAAAAAAATTCCACATGGCAAATACAGAAACAAAATTCTTGTACAAGACAAGAAATACAGCAGAGAGAGGCAGGCTCACCAGAGCCAGAGCATACTGTATAACATAATTGCCAACCGCAGCGCCTTCTGGCTGAAAAAGAAATTTCCATCAATTTTTTTGTCCACCTCCATTGCAGAGTGTTCAAGTAACAATTTACCCATGGATAGAAAGAAATTCCATACCCGGCAGCCAACGAGACGATACAACAACTGCTGTAAAGCAGGCAACTGTTCAAGCAGATCTTCACTGTCTAAGTCCCTAGTTCGGCTGTAGCCCTGCTTTAAATGGGCAAAAACCAATGTACATATCAATGAAAGTCGGTCTCACCTAAATATTTCAACAAGTCAATAACTAATTCCACATCAGCTTTAACAATTTTCTCCAAAGCATTTTCTTGTGGATAAAATTTGAGATTGCTAAAATGAGTTAAAAATACACCAAAGATAACAAAAGGAAAATGAAAAAGAAAAAGAATCCTCCATTAATGAACTCCCTAGCTTCTGTAAAATAACCACAATCAATTTTGAAATTGGAAAGCCATTCAATAAGAAACCAGGCCATGACACGACAAGTTCAATCAACCGTTTGTGAAGGCCTGATGATCTTGCTCATAATGCAATACCACTTTTTAACTGAATCACATCCTCATGTTTCATCAAATGACTCCAAAACAAAAGATGTGCAGGAGTTTCTTTGCAACCAAACAAGCCACAAATCTGGTGCTTCCAAGTTTATGAAATTCAGAAGATCCAACAGGTTGACAACCATGTCCTAAACCTCCACTGACCTCATGTTCAAATCTTCTAAACTTTCTTTTTAGAACATCGTACACTGGAATTGCTGGCATAATGACTCTTAATTTCTCATAATTATGTATTTAATAAGTATTGCCAATTTGCAGGATTAAGGCCTGTTTGGTGTTGTATTATGCTATGCTATGTTGAGTGCTGCATTATGAGGTGAAAGTAGCACCAGTTAATCTCTAGACAGAACTTGGTCCAAATTTCAACTAAAATCACCACATGTTATGTCACAATAAAAGCCAAAAGGAAAGTTCATGGAGAAAGAAAACATTTGCACTCTCAACAAAAAAAGTTGTGCAAGTGTCCAACCATACGATCAATCCATGTAGTGGTGATTGACATTTCATAAGGAGTTTCCTTTCATAGTTCTTTTGAAGAACTTGATACATATTATTAATTTTCATCAAAAGAACCAAAAAGAGCATTTTGATACTAGTGGGGCATTTTCTCATAAACTTGTCTCGTTGAAAAAAGCACAGAATTTCTTTGCAGCTCTAAGAGAAGAAAGGTGAGTAGTACGAGCTCATGTTGGAAACAACAATTGCAGAAAATACTGAGGGAAATCACAATATGCTCTATCCTTGCAGCTTAAGTGCACAAAAAAAGAGCTTATTAGTGATTCTTTGTTCCAAAATTAAAGAGAGGGAAGAAAGAGTGTGACCTTCGCAATAATGCGCACACATTCTAAGGAGATTACAGCTCTTTTTAAAATAACAGTAACAACAAAAAAAGCTGCTGAATAGGGAAAGAGAAATGAATTGATAGATGATGCTATTTTCACTCACTAGCAAATCTTGCTGTCTTCTATGTCCGGATAATTCGTTTTTTTATTAATAAGAGCAGAATTGCTATTCTGGTAACATACCTTATCCTGCCCTTGGGCAGGTCTTGGAAGACGCTCTGCTTCAATATCATACTTTAGAATTCTAAAGCATTCAAGTCGTTCCTCCAAAAAAAGTGCATATGTACGCACCCAAGCAGAGCAATCCCAAGCTGAAGAAGGAGAAATATGGTGAGAAAAAAGAGCTACAAAAGGTACTTGGTTCACAAAATGCAGTTAGAGGCCACTACTTGTGACCTGAGAAAGACAGGGAAAAAGCAGTATCAAATTACCAATAGGACTTGAATCATCCTTGAAATTAGAAAGTTGGAGGATGCGCCCTCTCTGAGAGAAATTCAGAAGTTCTTCTCTGAAAGTAGGATCACCCTCTCTTAATAATCTATGGATCACAATCAGTATTTTCAAAGCTACCTGGTAAAAATGCAGGAGTGGAAGCATAACATGAGCATCTTCACAAAAAAATGGTAATGACAAAAATAAAACAACAAATTTCAATCACTTCACAGAAAATACTAAAATTTTTCACATAATGTACAGGTTGCACAAATTGCAGATGTATATTTGATGCAACAGCAATTCCAATATCTTTTTTTTTTCCCAACATCTAGAGCCTTTTTCTTCCAAACACCCTCTGTCAATATGAATAACTATAATTCTCATCAATTGTCACAATGACTGTCTCACTGGTTCTGCTCGTTATCTTTTTTTCCACAATCACCATGTGGGTTAGCATCTTAGATTCGGGCATTAAGCTGTGAAACCAAGTTCCCCAACAAGTGGTTACTGCAAAAGCAAATTGGTACAGTGCAGCAAAGTCAAACAATAACACACTGCATGCGCAATGGATAAACTTAAGACATAGCCTGGTTTAGTTTGAAGCTTCAAGACTAAATTTATTCCATGACAGTGGCAATGCACACTCCTCTCAACAGTCGACACAACTGAAAACCTTCAAATATTGAGGGGTCGCATAAAGGATCAAATGAGCAGACCTGAGTTACTTTCCAACAGCTTCTTGTGCAAGCCCAATTGATAACAAAGAAAAAACAAAATGTAGAGGAGACTTGCTATCTTATTTTTGTTCATCCAAAGAATTCAACTGATAACTTTCAAAGATTAAGAAAAAATAACCAAAAACATCGTTTGCATTGGATGGACAAATACACATATTGATCAAACCCCGATTCATTTGGAGTCCAAAACATCATAAAACAATTAGAATTTCAAAAAATAAACAAAATCTATACCGTCCAGTTATGGGTTTTGGCCAATCGGCGGGAAAGAGCATGAATGCAATAAGCAACATCAGCTCGAGGCCGAATCGCTGACGTAGCAGCCAAGATTTCTGTAGGAAAAATCAAGTCTCATGAGCCCACTGAAATTAAAATTGAAGAGATAAATAAATAAAGAACGAAAGGAAGAGTAGTACTGACTTCTAAGATGGCGCTCTTTTGGAGGACACTCAACGTGGTTAGTTGCTTTGACTATGGCCACGTCCAATTCCTAAATTTAAGAAAATACAGGAAAAAAAATCTAAAAATAGAGAACAAGAGAGACAGATATTTGATCTGGTTTTATTTCAAAATAAAATAAATAAGGATTGAGAGGGAGACGGACGGACCGCATAATCGCTGTTGACATGAGCAAGACCGACTTTGGTGGAATCTTTGAGAGCGCCATAGGCTTTTCGCCATGTCTGGAGTGTGCCCATATTTTTTTTATTTTACTTAAATTTAAATAGAGATGGATCAGATCGCCTTCTCTCTATACTAATCTGGCAATTGATATAGGGACGTGCTGTTTATGCCTTATTTCTCTCTGTTTTTTTTTTTTTTTTCTCTGGAGGGAAGGGAAGGGAAGAGACTCAGTTTTTTTTGTTGGAATTCTGGAATCGATCAACCATATATTGGAGAGAGAAAGAAAAGAAAGACCGCAGACTGATGCGATGCGTTGTTTTTTTAGTTTTAAGAAAATAATTAATATTAATTAATAATAAAAAGTTTCGGGTGTAACTAAACTAAGAATAAATAATAAATATTCTTTTCTTTCTTCGCTAAAAGTTTTCCAAGCTGTGGCTGGTTGGCTTTTGGCGGCCCCTCTCATTTCGGTGGCGCACTGCACAGTCATCATTGTTTGGTATTTTTGCTTTGAATCTTCAAAAACATTTTCCCCACCTGCCTACTTATTACTTAATGATATTTTTAAAATATTTTTATTTAAAAATAAGTTTTTATAATATTTTTTATTTTTAATCTTAACACAATAAAAAATAAAAAAATCTATTAATTTAATATTTTCTCAAATAAAATACATTTTTAAAACTCATTAAGAAACATAAAGCTCGTTAAAATGTAAAAAAACTAGCACATATTAGAAAATAGCAGGGTTTAGTAAAAATGTGTCCAGATGCGATATTTTGATTTAAAAAAAGGAGAGAAAAAAAATGAATCTTAAAAACTCTTCACAGCTTCAATGATGTTATTCCTAGTATAATTGAAAATATAACAACAATAAAAAATATTAAAAATATTTAAAAATATCATCAACTCAAGCATATTATTTTTTATCAAGTCAATCACATACTATTTTTTAGGTAATATGTGTGGCCACTCATGCCATCATTGATAATATTTATTCATATTATTATATTTATTTCGTTAAGATCTTTTTTATATTACTATAAATACTATTATTAGAGATTCGGCGTGCTTCCGGGTGCCTCTATTTCTTTTATTTTTCTCTTTCCTTCCTTTGTCATCTCTTCTAAAATTAAACTACCACACTAAATGCACGGATCAGATCGTTCTCCAGATGGTTAACTTGATCTCAGGGGAAAAAAAAACAACTTAGTTAATCCAACTCTTAATTAATTTAATGTAACGTGATGAAAAAAGAAAGGAGAGGAGAAATTTGCGACAATAGTGAAGCTCTTGTCTTAGTGATAAAAGCTTGGAATCAAGAGGTTTGTTCTCTCTGTGGTTTCAGGTTCGAGTCATGTGGTTGCTCATATGATGGCCACTGGAGGCTTGCATGGTCGTTAACTTCAGGGCCTGCGGGATTAGTCGAGGTGCGCGCAAGCTGACACGGACACCCACGTTAAACTAAAAAAAAAATGATCATTGTATCTAAAAGCAAATTAATGATGAAGGAAGATGAGTACATTAATAAGTCTCAATCTCCGTAGGTGGAATTCTATCGCTGTATGCAATGTGTGGCAAGAATAATCAAGGCTCAAAACATGGGCAGTTCTAAGAACCACGCGATGCGAAGCTGAACTTAAATTCTACTAGTAAAATATCATCAACCCAGCTTCAAAGCACACGAATTTTGTTTTTATATTTTAAAAATATTTAAAGAAAATTTAATTTTTTTATTTACTTTAATTTTTTTCTGTATTTTTAAATCATTTAAATACGCTGACGTCAAAAATAACTTTTAAAAAATAAAAAAATATTATTTTAATGGATCTCTAAGTGAAAAACACTTTGAATAACAATCACAATCATACTCTCAAACACCTTCTACTTTTCTTGCCAATATAATAGTTTATTAATTTGTATTCCGTAGTTGATCAATATTATTTTTTAAAAAATATATAAAAAACTATTAAAAATATAAAAAAATATATTTTATGTCCATTGAGTTTAACGATCATG
>Ga0307507_10011750_pt1 | contig 10970 bp, 1 predicted proteins | sample 7_EM_MG_FD_207223 | JGI IMG/M metagenome (GOLD analysis project Ga0307507, IMG submission 207223) | Populus trichocarpa ectomycorrhiza microbial communities from riparian zone in the Pacific Northwest, United States - 7_EM | ecosystem: Host-associated > Plants > Roots > Unclassified | place... | reverse complement strand
ATCCAAAGCTAGAGAAAGGAAAGGAAAGGAAGGGTAGCGCCGCTCGAGGTTTTATACGATCGTCTGGTTACGTGGACTGCGACTGTCTGAAACAGTAAGGAACTGTCTGCGATTGTCCGCCACAATCTACCGTTTTCTACTAGCGCCGTAACAGTAATCTACTTAACGCAGTTAGTTAGCTATAAAGGCTAAAGCTTACAGCTAGCTAACTAGTTGTGGTTATTAGCAAGATATCTAGACTATAATCTAACTAGTTAAGTACTTAAAATCTAGATTATGGATTAGTATTAATTAACTGCTAGCCTATAAGGGATAGAAATCAGGGTTACTAGACTTTATAAATTGGGCTGTCTTTACTATAATGCACTTATCTATTTTAGAGATTATAATTATTAAGAGTCTATCCTATTTGGCTATAATATATAGTGTTGCAATATGCCGTATTTTATCTAGTGCTGTAGTAAAATTGCAAATACTAAAGGCCTGTAGCTACTACCGCTCTTAACTTCTATCTAGTGTCCCTATTTAAGGGTCTCGCTGCTAGTAGTGTCTATAACATCCATTTTTACCACTCTTCTTGTGTTTTGACGCCACTAATATCCTCTCTATTGTTGTTATCCTTGCTGTTGTCACCGGCACTATCCTAGCTGTTATTATTGGCGCCCTTTCCGTCGGCCTTATTCCACGCTTTGGTATAATTACTGGTACTACTAATATTTATTATACCCGCAAAGTCAGGGATAGCAATGTCAAAGTTAACGTCTATGCTATATAAAATAGGCGTGTGATTGGCTATACGCTAGTAGTAGACACGCTATATGGTTTTATTAATATTAAATAGGGCGATAAGTTGCTGGAAGTTCTTTTTCCGCTTAGGATTCTTAAGGTTAATAAATACCTTATTATCCTTATACCACTTCTTAATTTTATAGTATGTGGTGTTCATAAAGGTCTTATTGCCGGTATAATAATTATGGACTACCTAGGGACTACTAATAATAATAAGGCCTGTTTATAGTCTAGTAATTATAAGAAGGTTCCTTACTATATCTTAGATAAATTTTAGCGGACTAGTAACTATTATATTATATACTAATAACTCTACCTAGCCGCCTTGGATGCTGTTAATGGTGAAGACCTTAATCTTGCTAACTACTGGCGTAAATTCCCGCCACTTGCTACTATCTTGCTGGGCGTAGCACCATTCTTTAAGCGTATGCAGCGCTGTAGAGTAGACGGCAAGTTGGGCTATATATAGAATGGCAAGGCCAACCTCTAATGGCTTAAATCCAAAGTCTATTAGCGCTATAGCCACCCAGAATGCGCGTTAAGCGTGGACTAGGTTGTACATCAATTGGCTAAACTTATTTACCTATATAGTACCATTAACAGCAAGGAACACGACAGGGTGGTTATAGCGCAGTATATCCTTAAAAAAGCTCGCCGCTAGCTTTAACTGCTCTTAGTCCTTAACTATTAGGCTTATCTAAAGCTAGCTATATAGTAGGACGGCATTTACGAGATATGCAATGTCTTTAATAAATTAATGTTGCAGTAAGAACTATACCGTATCTATACCAGCCACAAGGAGATGTGTATAGAGGGAGACGGATTTCTAATAGTAGAACGGATTATCAAAATTGGGACCAAGAATTGGTTTTGGTTGGTATATATCACCAAGAAGAACCTAAGGCATAGGGTTACTAGCCTAGATTTATATACCTCCCTAGATTAAATATGGTCTGCTTTAGGCAAATCTAGTAAGACTACCTAGCTTAGACGCCTTCCTAGCCTTATTATGGAAAACTACACGTATGGCGCTAATAGAATATGCATAGGTCTACAAGACCACATTAGGTATTATAAGAATAATATTAGCCTTCTTAGCTAGGTGTGCGATAACTATATTAGCCGCAAGTGTTAATCCCATTTTATTATCTTGCGTTATGTTGTCACCAAGCGCAAATTAGTATAAGTATTGGCGGAATTTGGCGTATTTAGTTATATTAGGGTCTGCGATAGGATATAGGTTTCTGTCACTATCCGGGACACCTATAAGGCGTAATAGCTACTAACCTTTAAACAAATCTATAACCTGTAACCGCTTATTAAAGCTGGTGGTATTACTAGCCTTAAACGTACGGTAGAGCAGAAATGCTATATTTAGCATAAATACATCCTTATTAATTATAGCATAGTCATCCTATTTCTTGAAATACTTAGGACGAGTATTAATACCTACCGCTGTTCACTGTATAATGGCATCCTATATATAGACCTTAGTTTCCGTTAAGCGTATATAGCGGCGAAGAATAATAGGAAATTTAGCAAGACGGCCTTACGCAATTAGTGCCTTATAGTCCTCTATAAGTGCATTATTAATTGTCTTGGCTAGCATATCTAGTTAGTAATTAAGTGGCGACAAGACCTAGATTCTGGTAGGATCCTACTAGGGCAACCCAAGTTGATACTAGTATTGTACTAAGATAGTTAGGAAAGTTAATTTCCCAATACCACCAGGGCCTTAAATTAGCAAAATACCGCCTATTATATATTTAAGCGCAGTATAGGCACCCGTTTACTCTTTACTAAATAGCAGCAAGATAGCCTTAAGGGCATTATTAACTAAGTTCTTCCTATACTTAGCGATATTATAGTTAAAGTAATTAATACGTAGGAGATCTGTAAAGTTGTTAGATAACGCAATTTGGTGCTTAATCTAGAAACTATTGCCTTCTTGCTATAGGTAGCGTAGAGTGTTAATCTCTCGGGAGATTCTAACCTTAGGGATATACTTAGTTATAAGACATTTAATACCCTGTGCTATAATTAGGGCCTTGCTTAAGTTATTAACTATTATAAAGTCATTGCTGCTTAGGACATGCTCTGGAGCAAATATAGGGTTTGGTGTAAACTTATAACCTACCTATAGTTAAAAGATAAAAGCATAGTAGTTATAGCCGGAGCTAAAGGGAGTGGTATTAATAATAACTCCTTTCTAGCTGGCCTAGCTATCTACGTCTTTACCTAGGAATAAGATATCAATAATAGAATTAGTATAAAGGGTAAGACCATTAACTATCTAGATGGTAGCGTAGTAGACTTAGTCCGCGCCACCTAGGAAGGTAATAAGATGAATAATAGTGGGTATTTAGGGGTTCTAGTTAATAACCTTAAGGCTTATAACTACGGCATAGAACTAGACCGTAAAATACTTAAGAACGCTATTAAACTAATACCTTGCGGGGATTTTGTATAATGGTCAGTCCTCTACTAAGAGCTATATACCAAGCTAGACATTTATATTATAGTTCTTCCACTAGCGACCTAAAGGATTGTTAATGCTTTACTACTATAGGCTCGCGTTTAGGCTTGTAATATAACCATCAAGCTATTTAGTGCCTAGTATAAAGAAGTGGACAATAACTGTAGGATTATTTAACAGTATGTCCTAAGCTTTATAGATTTGCGGCGTAAATGGGCCAAAGTTCCCGTTAATAAAAAAGTACTTGCTAAGCAATATATATATACCTAGTGCGAGTTTATTAAAGGCGGCAACGAACCTAATATAGTAAAGTTATAGGGTCATAGCATCTTGCAAGAGAATGCGAGTAAGATACTTAAGTATAGTTGGATGTAATAGTCGTTAAGTAACTAGAGAAGTAGCATTAGTAGTGCTAACCTTAATATTACTAGTAATATTAGCATCCGTAAATCAGACAGACGCTGTCTTATATAAACAGTAAGTAGGTATTCTACCGGCCTTATAAGACACCTGGAATGTAATGCTATATACTATAATATACTCTTTAATAATTTGCGTAATAAACTAAACTATAAGGTAGTCGTTGCTTAGAAGCTAGAGTGCATCTAAAGGTTTAGCCATTACGGAATTACTATCCTCTATATAGGTGTCTAGATTATCTACCAGGCTATCCGCTACCGGATAGAAGCTAGCTGTATTAAGGGGTTTAGGCAAGGAAGAGGTGGTAGCTATACTTAAAGTAGTAGCACCTGGTGCATCTACCTTGCCTAGAGCGGTTATGGCGTCTATTACCTAAATTAAAGTAGGTCTACTTATATAATTATTAATATTATGCCCTGCAACTCCGTAGTTCTTATATACCTAACCGCAGAAGACAGTTTGATGGTCTAGGGAGTTATAGTTTAGGCAAGTCCGCTTCTTTTTATTTAATAGCTAGGGACAGTCTCGCTTTCTATAGCCTATAGCACCACATTAGTTGCACGTTATATAAGGATAGTTGCTCTTAAGATAACTGGCTTCCCCATAATTATTATATATAGGGTTAGGGCAGTTGGCTTTAAGATAACCAGCCTTACTATAGCCGCGATAAAGTTAAGAAGCTTTTTTAAAAGGATAATTAGCGCGCATATAGCTAGTAGATAGATAGAGATAGCATTTTAGAGCGTTATTGGCTAAAAGGTATAGACTGCTAAGCTCTAGAAGAAGAGGCTTGTTAAATACAGGGCCTTTACTATTGCCTTATAAAACACCGGAGCCCATAGCTACCACAATTAAGGCAATCTCAAAAACTATAACGCCCTTAGTAAACTTTTTATGGTTACGGATATAGTTAACGTCGCGAGTTATAAAATAATTAGTGGGTAGGTCTATTTTAGTAGCAGGCTGTGTTAAGTGGTGGTCTGTATAAACGTATTAGTAAATATAGATTCTCCATTATATAGCTAAGGTTAAAGATAAGGCAGCTAACTTACTATATTATAAGGCTCTACAGCCTAGATAGATCTATAGAGGTACTAGTTATAGAGGTAGATGCTAGTAGGGTAGGAGTAAGGGAGGGTAGTTAGTAGAGTTAGGTTAACTAGTAAAGATAAAGAGATAAAGTGCGCCCTAATAAAATTATATATATAAGGCCTTAGCGGCAATATATATAGTTATATACTCTGTAGGTTAAACGCGTGTAAAGGCGAATCTATAGTAATAAGACTAACCTGTAGAGGAAGATATAGTATAGTATAAGTTAAGGGGACTACCCTACCTAGCCTATCTCTTAATATAGGCTAGGCAATGGTCCAGCACTATTAAGCTCTTATAGTTTATAATACAAGCATATAGACGTGTAGAAGGGTAAGGGAAAAGAGAAGTAAGTAGTAAAATAAAAGCACTTTACCATAGGTAGGCTAATTACGTTATAGGTAAACGGAAACTCAAATACTATAATCTATTAAAAATGTCACTAATAAGCACAGCCTGCTACTACTAGAAAGTACAAGTCTTTTCCTCCCTTAATTAGTAAGAGAAAAGGTATTATTAGCTAAATAATCTCTTGCTAGAGTACTAGGTGGGGAGTAGGATATTATAAGACCGTATATAGTTCTAGACAGATCTAAAATAAAGATATTAAATATAAGAGACTCTAATATAGAAAATACTATAGTAGAACACTAACCTCTTATATAACACTAAATAGATAAATAGTAAGATAAGTTAACATTGCTAAGCGGCTAGATGCTAGGTATATATAATATATCTACTATTCTAAAATGCCTTAACATGCCCTAATATGCCCCAACATGTCCTAATATGCCGCAAAATACCATAAAATGCCATTAATTATATAAACATATAATATAAGATACAAAACCTCCTGTAACCTTTTATGGTAGACATACGTTTAAATAAGCACTAGATATTTAGGTATAGATATAAAAGTATCCCATATATTAAATAATTATTGTTCCGAATAGACTTACCCAGTAGGCCCTTAAGTATATAATAATAACACTAGTAATTATAAAGTGAGTATAATACGTTGCTGTCCACTAGATGTACTACCTATTATATACTAAGCACTTTACAGCGATGGAGTCCATATATATAGACGTAGGCTAGCCCTCTAACTCTAGTGGCGCGCATATCCACCAACTTTATATAATAATAAGAAATATAGTAATGCCTATAATAAGTGCAATACGTTGCCGTCTACTAGAAATACTACCTGTTATATAGTAAACACTTCGCAGCGATAGAGCCTGTATATATAGATATAGGCTAGCCCTCTAACTCTAGCGGCGCGTATATATACCAACTTTATTAACAATAAGAAATATAGTAACGCCCACAACCTCCTATATTCTACTATGCCGTAATAACCAGTTACCCCTCTGCAGGCACTTAATAAATCGCTTATATTAAAAATTGTAAAAGTTTAGTGGTACTAGACCGCCACCCAGCCCTAAATAGGCTAGGTAGGGTAGTCCCTATATATTATATAATTATGCCCTTATATAATTGTGCCCTTATTTAACTATATAGCACTAAGTTTAGCCGCATTTACCCTAACTAGTAGCAGTAAACAACAGCCAATTTCACCTCTATGCGGGCATATATAGGTAATTGTAAGATCTACTACTTTACCTCTCCTTTATTTATCTTACTTATTCTACCTTCTATCTCTCTAATAACTAACCTTTAACTATGTCTAACACTAGAGTTATGCTAGTGTAGCACTAGCTAGCTACTACATAAAGCTATCTTACTTTAATAGTCACCTTCTACTTAATATATGCTGTAATATTATATATACCTAACCAAACAAGCGACTTAATAATAACGCAACTATAGGCAAAGCTGGATGCGTGGTATAAGGCAAACCTAAAGCTAATTAAAAATGCAGACATTACCTAAGGCTTTGGAATAACTATTAAAAACTATAATAGACTAAAAGAGAGGGTTAAAGATATCGCAATTAAAGTTAAGCCTAAGCACATAATATATCGCGGCAACTCTATAATAATAAAAAAAGGATATATTAAGGAGTTTTATAAGCAACTCCTATAATTTACTAATACTCCACCGGATTAGAAACTGCGGGTAATCCTAAAAATTATAGAAAGTGCTTATTCTAATCATATAAGAAGGGTACTAAGTACCTCTAATAAATTAAAAAACCTACCTTTGCGTGAATATACGTTACCCTAAAAGACCAAAGTATAAGACAAGACGACGCTACCTTAGCTACTATATGCAATATAGCCTATAGACATTACCGCAAACCTACTACCTAGTATCCCTTTGCCTTAGCTAGTAACCCTAGCGGCAAGCAACGTAATTAATATAGGAGATATTAAGATTAAAATCCAATCCATAGGCTTGATAGGCAAGTTAATAGTTAGGGTGGTCTAAGTCTTATATCTAATAAGCGGAAACCCATATACAGCTTTAGGCAAGCTATAGGAGGAACTATAAGCCTATACAAAGCTTAATATTAACGGTCCGCCTAAAAAGAACATCTATATATCGCCGTAGAGATATAAAAACCTCGCAATACAGTCAGAGGGCACACTTATTACAGCTCTTAGCAAAATAGCAAAAAATAGCACAAAGGAGGCTATGCTTATAGCATTATTCTTACCTTCTAGCTTAAACTCCTAAGTCGCTGCCACTAATAATATACCGCTAGCTATCAAATCCAAGGCGCCTAGACGTAATGGACGTAGTGTAAAAGATAGCTAGCAAGTCCCAATATTATATAAGGCTAGCGGCAAGAGTAAACTGGGAGAAGGCAAGAAGCGGAGTTATTTAGAATTAGCAGTATATAGCTCTAAGAAAGATAGCGAGAGCGAGCCTATTAGATATAAGAAATTGGATAATAATAAGACTAAATTAGGCAAATATAATAAGTAGCCTTAACTAAGATTAGTAACAAGTGCCCTAGTAAAGAATAATAAAAGCAAGCTAGCCACGCCTGGGAAGTTAAATAGTTATAAGGCCAACCTAAATAGACGCAGGAAGCGCCCTTAATTAGAATTAGCGGTAGGCACCCTTACAAAAAGCAGCAATAACAAGCCGGTTGTGCGCAGAAGGTGATTGGTGAAGGGAAGACATAACCCATCTGCCTATAAGCCCACATTAATAAGTGACAGCGGTACTAGAGAAATTGCCATAGATAATAGCAAATTGCCGCAACCTATTACCGAACTTGTAGGTATATACTAGCCTAATAATATAATAGATAACCCTACTACTGTATCACTAACCGTTAATACCCCTTAAGATATTACCGCAGAGGACAGCAAATTGCCGCAACGTGCTAGTAGATACGATAATTAGTTCCTATATTACACTAACTCTAAGAATATAAAGAGTGGAGATAAAGACAAGGATTTAGTTAATAATAGCAACCAAGACAAGAATTTAGTTAATAATAACGACTAAGATAAGGATTCGGTTAATAATAATAACCAAGATATAAACACAGAGGAAGAACTTAACTAGTAAAATTTCCTAGCCTAGCTCTATAAGGCCAGGAAGGATAACCTAGATAGCGCACTAGTGTATATAACAGAGGCGGATCTTCTACTTACTTTAGAGTATTTCCTACTTGTCTTATTAAAAGCACTCTCTAAGACCGCCCTAATTAAACTCCCTAATTAGGGCCTTGTATTAGGCTTTAAATTCAGCCTATACTAAGTGGTATATGTGGCTTGGGCATTTAAGTAAGAGAGGATAATTAAAGAAGGCGATATCTATGCAGATAAACCTAGCGCGGGCAAGACTATATAAATAATTACTTAATAGCTAATAAACTACTTTTATTATTAGAATGTAATGGATATTTAAGAGGCCTAAGCTATTAGGGACGTAATCTACCACCTACCTAAGATATATCCGCCGGATATAAAATGCCCACAGGTAGCAAAGCAGCCAATTATATACTACTGCGAAGATAACTCTAAGAAGCTATACCCTATAGACCTATAGCAAGGCTGCTTAGTTGTCCTTACGCTAAACCTAGGCCTGCCAGGATTCCTAAAGGACGCGAGTGCAATATTATAAGACGGCATAATTATAAAGCGCCCTAACCCGCCCTAGATTACAATTCTTGCCCCTAGCTATAATAAAGTTAAAATATTTAGTAAACTAAAAAAGGACAAATAGCCGCAAATCCGCAAGGCTCTTAAGTGGACTAATAAGGAACAATGGGAGAATAACAACAATATATATATGGTTGGCAAGACTTTGCTACTATACCTATAGGGTAAAGCTAGGTTTAAGAACAATTATCGCCCTGCCCCTAATATAACGGAACTATTAGCGCTAAAATACTTAACCTAATTCCTTCTAATTACTACGCGAAATTATATTACCACACAACTAATACATAAGTTTATTACTATATAAACTAGTATATAAAAACACCTAACTGGCTAATCTTCTAGAATGCATTAGGTATTAAAGAGTGTAATATAGGTTAGGCGTATCCTCTAGGATAAATGCTACCTAAACGCAACTAGTAGAGTCTTAATATTATTTATTTAGGATATGGTTAAGGAGTACCATATTACGTATAATCGCAGCCCTGCTATATAGGGTGTATCTAGCACGCCTAATAATAGAAACCCAATGCAACTAATACGGTTTATTATAGCAGGATTAAAGAGGCCTAAGTAGGAAGAAGTAGATAAGCTAAAGGAAACAGAGTTCAAAGTACTGCTTAAACTTAAAAAAGAAAACATCTAGCTAAAGAAGAAGGAATTTAACTGTCTTTATAAGGATGCAAAGACCAACCCAGCTAAAGCAGTAGTAGATAGGAAATTCAGCGAACTAGCTACATTTTTCCGTATAGTTATTCCAACGTTTTAGATATATAGAGGGGAGTTAATACTCTAGTTTAACTAGCAAAAGCTTATCCTAAAGAACAGCTATTTTAAATTAGTTATATTATAGGCCGACCCTAACAACACTAAGGCGGCTATAATTACAGCCATAGAGGACCGAGTGAGGATAGAGTAAAGGCGCCGATATAAAGAACTTCTGGCTATATAAAAGGAAGATGGCAGCGATCTAAATACTAAACCTAAGATACCGCAACTTACCTAAGCCGAGTTATACACTAATGCGAAAACGGCAGCGAGCGTAGCCTAGGTTGTCCAATACTAGGACTAGTAAGCCCCTATTATAATTAAGTCTGATAATAAACACCTAAAAACTTAGAGTTGCATACTTAAGGACTTAATTATTGCTAAGTAGACTACTAACCCGCTTAGTAAGGAGTTCACTGATATACTTAACCGCTATTTTTAACAGAATGCAAAGTTCTTTAAAGCTAAAAAAATCTACAATTGCGTTTATATTAAAAAATGGACGGACAGTTTAGCGTATAAGATTATTATTACTACTTACTTACCTCTTACACTAGCTTATTAGTTTAATAGGCTGTATAAAGAATACAGTAAAGACAAGGTGCTCCGCTATACAGCCAGCATATCCAATATTAAGAAGGCTGAGGCTAGGCAAACCTTTAACACTAATAATTTTAAGTGGATCCTACTTTGCACCTTTATATTAATTAGGCTGTCTATTAACCTATAGCGCACAAATTACACCATTATGGTTAAGCCAAGCCACAAGCTCTTGGAGGTAAAGCAACTGTTTACTTAGATAGATTAATAAGGACAGACTAAGCCTATTTACTATAGTACTATTATAGCCAATTAGAAGTTAAGTATTAAGTAAAGAATATTAAAGTTAACTAAATTTACGTCGTTACTGCAGAAGTCGGTGTATAAGGAGAAGGCCGGTTTAAGCTTAAAAGTAGGCTAAGGTAAGGAAGATACCAAAACTATCTAATACTGGTAACGATTGTAAGAGTATAATGCAACTATAGATAGTTCTAAACACTATATATAGCTGTTATATAGCGAAACCTGTTACGATTATATAGTGGCGTATATATGGGCTAAGGGACGTGTCTTCTAGTAACTTGCAGGTAGTAGCGTAGCGTATATAGTAGTGTTAGGAAAAAATTTACCAGTATTTTTATAGTATTTAGCAGCATATTGCGGCTAAATGCGCATTTTGTAACATATAGCGTATAGTATCAACTAAGGTGCGGCTAAATGAAAAATTATTAAAATTATACTTTTATGCATGCTTACTAATATTAAGAAAGTATATATAAAATATAAAATATATTAATTTAATT
>Ga0307507_10011749_pt1 | contig 10970 bp, 10 predicted proteins | sample 7_EM_MG_FD_207223 | JGI IMG/M metagenome (GOLD analysis project Ga0307507, IMG submission 207223) | Populus trichocarpa ectomycorrhiza microbial communities from riparian zone in the Pacific Northwest, United States - 7_EM | ecosystem: Host-associated > Plants > Roots > Unclassified | place... | reverse complement strand
TATTTCGGAGTCGAAGAATTCGCTCGTTTCTTGCCCGGTCGACTTTTCCGTCGACATTGAATGGTGAAGATAAATAGAAATTGGGTCTTGTGGCCGACATCATGAATGGTTCTAGTAAACGCCGCCACGAATGGTATTAGTGACTCGAAAAGAAGGCGACAGGGGCGTCAATCACCTGAGTGCCGACATCCACTTCTGCTACCACGGCTGGTGGGCCAAACTTTCTTGCACTTGTCCCTTGACTCGGACTCTGAGCCTTCCGGAATCTGGAAATGGCCGGGGCTCCAATTGGCAAAAACAAGGGCAAGGAAATGCCTGTACTCGTGGATGACTTCGAAGGAGTATTGAATGGGTGTGCATTTGGATGCCTAGAGGCTACTCCGACCCACGTTGTGACATCTGGTCGAACGATAAGGTAGTGATCGGACAGACTCTTGAAGACGCGGCTTCAACATCAACCATCAACCTGTGCTTCAAATTTAGTATGAGTCAAAAATGTGATATTTCAGCCAGTACGTCTATTATTTGAATAATTGATTGGGGCAGCGACCAGTCCGATGAATTGGATTATCGTAATGTCGAAGTGATGAAGAAAAAAATCTCGTGGGAATCAACCTGAACAAAATGATCACGACGGCCACCACAGGCCACGTTCACTGTTTCAACGTTCAACGTTCAACGCTCATCCGTTGTCGAGCAAGCAACGTTACTAACTCTGATTCGTACTTTTTTTATTTCGCCAGGAAGTTGAAAATATCCTGACCGCCTAAACGTCGGCCCCTGTTCAATGCTCAGGTGCTTATACTCACTACTGGTTACCATCTCTTCAATCGACGCCCAGCCAGGTCATGGGAAATGATAGGCTCATGCTAAAAATGCACTCGCTGACATTACGGCGGTCAATGCTTCCTTAGGGTTACGAGCAATCAGCCCTCTCGTTGACCCTCTGGCATATGAGGTGATTAGTAGGAATCTTGACATTTCTACCGCCCGACCAGTCAATTCAAAGTCGTCATTGGAATGGAATCACCCTTCTCGTCACTCAGTCGATTTTGAACTGGCATTTGAACCGAAGTTCGCTTGAAGAAAGGACCACTCTAATTGGACAGCCTTCTCTTCATTGGGGTCACCTTGCATCTACATAGGGCTGTGCGATTCTAGGCGCATTCTCAGTTCGGGGGAAACTTCCCTATGCTTCTAGCCGCATCATCTATATACCCCAAACTCAAGGACGATCTGCGAGGGTGTAAGAAACAGCATTTGTATGCATTGAATCAAAGGACACCTATTCTATCGCGCTGGGTGAATCTAGTGCTTAGCCTCGCCTCGCGCTGCAGTCTGAGGATGCTATACATGGCCTCCTCTTCCATCCGCCAACTTTCCATTCCATCTCATCGAGCATTATGTACGGGCCGTCATACTACCTGCTTTGTTGCCAACTTATCAGATCTTTTATAACTGCCTTGAAGTTGAACAACTTGAACAGTTGGTTCTATTCATAGCGAAAGCTTCCGGAAACAGGCTATGTGTAACAATAGTCACACACTCGGTTTTGACCGTACGGTAACTGCTGGGTCTTTTGCTGATAATCATCATGCTTGGCAATCCTGAAGGGGGGGAAAGGAGCCATTCGAAAGTGGTTAAAAGGACGGTCAGTTAACATCAGCTTCAAAACGAAAGTCCTACAATGAAAGCTTTCAGCATCGTCTTACTCGCAGCTATCCTCATTCGCGCCGCCATCAATGATCCTTGCACCGCAGGAAGCACTCCCGGAATATGCCTGACTACCACGTCTTGCTCCTCTTCGGGAGGGACGTCCCATGTCGGCTTTTGCCCTAAAGATCCAACCAACGTTCAATGCTGCACAAAGTCCTGCGGCTCAGGTGGCATTTGTCGTTTCACCAGTTCTTGCACAAGTGGGAAGACGGTCTCTGGTATTTACCCAATTCCTTACATCCAAAGGCGATGTCTGATTTGCAATTCTTAGGCCTTTGTCCGGGACCCGATAATTTCAAGTGCTGTCTGCCCGCTTCTTCCGGCTGCGGTGCCCCAGCAGTCAACGCCGCCACGATCGCCCTCATCAAAAAGTTCGAGGGTTTCGTGGCCAGACCTTCCCCCGATCCAATTGGTCTCCCAACCGTTGGATACGGTCACCTCTGCCAAACCAAAAACTGCGCAGAAGTTCCTTTCTCTTTTCCGTTGACGGAGGCGCAAGCCACGACCCTCCTCAACTCAGATCTCAAGACCTATGAAGCTTGCATCACGAAGGACATCGTTTCTTCTGTCCGGCTGAACGATAATCAGTATGGAGCGCTTTGCTCGTGGGCGTTCAACGAGGGATGTGGCGCCGCTGGAAGTTCAACTTTGATAGCACGCCTCAATGCTGGACAGGATCCTGATACTGTTGCAGCTCAGGAACTTCCCAAGTGGAATATTGCGGGTGGTAAGGTTTTGCAGGGTCTTGTTAACCGCCGCGCTGCTGAAGTGACCCTCTTCAAAACGCCTTCGAGCGTTATTGCACACCCCCCTCCTTGTTAGTCAAATTGTAACGCAAATTTCTGAGATGACTCGTAATGAATTACAAACTTTGCTGCAGTAAAGACGATTAGGTTGGAGAGAGAGGTTGATCCGCCATAATTTGCGTGAATATCTGCGCAGCCACTTGTCCCACAGCCAATTTCCCAAACTAAATATAAGATCAGGCACTATCACCGAAATGCCTATCAGCCTGCACACCTGGTAAGCCGGAACTTCATGCCCCGCCCCATAAATCCGTATGTAAGAGAACAGACCAGCACTCTTGAATTGCCCAGCCGCTTGGCCGGCGACCGTGTATGTACTGAAAGCTTGGTGCTTGTATAACGACGTAAATTGTGTGTTTAGATTGTCCACCTAGACAGAAGAGTTAATTTCAGTATTTTTTTGAAATATATTGGGTATGTACCATGGCCTCCACGCCGATGAAGTTGACGATGTAGTCCTAGATTGGAAATTAGAAATGCATTGCGTTGACAACACTAAAGGTCTGACCGCGTCGCCGTCGTAGACAATAGTCCTAATCTAAGACTCGATAAATAAGCATTCAGACGACTGCTTTGGTGGAGCTAAGACCCACCCCAGCGTTAATTACCGCTTCTAAGTCTGGTCGTGAGTTCCTCATCCAATCGCCTATAGGGTGATGTAAATAATCAGGGTGGGAGGGTACAGAGTCAGGACTTTCCGGAAGCGGCAAAATTGAAATAAACGTCGACATTCGTCATTTGCCACGTAACATCAGCACCGACAGTGCTGGCAATAGAATTCAAATAATTAGTGATATTGGGAGGGTATGGGTCGGGGTCGGGGGTCAGAACGTAATACGCCTAGGTGTAACATTCAGAAAATAAAATAATGCGAATGGTGATGTGTACAAACTCACATCCCAGTTTCCCACCAGTGGGTTTACGATTTGCTGGTTACAAAAACTTTGGGCTTTCGAACAGACTGAATTTGAACCGCCGTTGTAGCAAGATTCAATCTACAATAGAAATGTGTTAATAACGACACTTTATGGAATCTCTGGAAGACAAGTCGTACCCGAGCTTGACATCCTTCCGACTTTGTCCAAGCGGTTTTCGCGCGCTTGATGACGGACGATGAAACGAGGGGATGGTATGGGTTGCTTCCAGCGTAAGTAATGTAACCAGGGTATTGTATCAACGGATCCTAAATTTTTGGGAGCTGACGGAGGACCAAGTAGTTAATGTAGTTGCAAGCCTACAGTGAGTCCATTTCCAATCCCTAGAACCTTGAGGTTGAGTGCAATGCCAGATACCCTTCCTGCCGCGATAGCAGAGTTTTGAGAAAGGAAATGTCTAGATAAGCGAGAAGGATTGAGCACTTTGCAGCTTTGCGGCTTCGAGTTTTCTAGCTTACGCAGCGAAGGTCGGACCATAATGACCACCATATCTGAACCGGTATGTTGAGTGGTTCTTACAATAAATAAAAAAGTAGCTTACGATTCCGTCCAAATTGCAAGTTTATTTTTTCGGTACTTGGAGAATCTTGAGTCGGACAGAAAAATTTGCATGAAAGTCCAGACATCGGATGCTGCTTTCTGCGACGTCCCAACCTTGAGATCTCCATAAGAGAAGCCAACACCAACAGGCTGATCAATGTATAAAATGTTGACTTCGTTGTTCCACGAGAAAGGGTTTAGAGTGACGGAAGAGCTGTCGTTGGTAATGCGGCAAGGGCCATGCTCTTGGAACAAGCCAATCATGCTGGAAGCTCCGGGCTACTGACAGTCAGAAATTTACTTTGATGAGTTATGTTACGCACACCACCATTAAACCAGAGAGCGAGCGGAGCCGTATCAGGGTTCTGGCGAGATTCAAAAAACCAGAACCTGTGACGAGGAAGTCAAGCCGCTATAGTAAGCATCTGTTCATCTCAAATGTGGCTGACCAAATGCTCTCGGTGGCGGTTAAATCGCCATACCCGGATGCCTGAAAGACGCCTGAGGTGGTTTCTGCACCGATATATTTAGTGTTAACTGAGAAGCAAGAATGAGTAAAATACCGCAGACGCCCGAGTTCTCAACGACTCGTAATTTCCCCGGGGTGGTAACTTTGCTTAACTCTGCGAGCCTTGATGTGAAGGCAGTGGATGTGATTGAAGAGGCTCGGGGAACACCTCCCAGAACGCCCCCAACAATCGGTACTTCACCAGCCAAACCTCCGACGAAGTGAAGGGCTATCAGACAAAAGCAAACCAAGACCATGACATAGAGGATTGCGTGGTTTAATTCTAGAGGGTGGGTTTCTTGAGTTGTGAAGTATGAGGGAAAAAGAGTTTACGGAGGGCAAGTATAAATATGCATGGTTGTACATTGACGCTCATGAGTCACCTGCCAGTGAACGTGTAATCCGCTCTTGCCTCTTAATGGCGAAAAGTTAGGTGGAATTGTCATCTATTAAACGTTTTGGTCAGCCCTCGGTATTTCGTAGTGCTGAGTGAGCATTTTTGGAAGACGAGGAACACACAACTAGTCACTCAAGCAACACTCAAGAAAGCAAACCGGGTTTCGATTTGTTTACTACTACCTACCTTCACTCATTACACTGCATTTTCGGTCCAGATAATATCTCAACCAATTATTTCTACCGTCTAAGTTTTGTTAAATTTGGAAAGTTGTTTGACAAGTTTGAAAGTTCTTGTACCTTGTGTAATTTACAAAGTTGATGAGCTCTGGCAAGTTGTGAAAGTTAATTGGATATTTTCTTGCCTTGGGTGCCAATATCCCTTATCAGGCGCCAGAAAAATTTCCGAGGAAAGAAGCCATTCGATGCTCAGATGATCGCTGGGAACCGTTCGCCCGCTCAGACCCTTAAAAGGACGCTGCAAAAGTGGCCCTCTTCAAAACGCCTTCAAGCGTTATTGCGCTCCCCCTCCTTGTTAGCCAAATTGTAGCGCAAATGTATGAGAAGACTCGCAATGAATTACAAACTTTGCTACATTGAAGACGGTTATGTCGAAGAGAGGGGCACCTAAGGCAAGACGCTGATTAGTGACAGGACCCCTTCTAAGGACCATTCTTTGGCAATAAGTAATTGGCCTCCCAAGGCCTAGTGCCCACGCACTCCTAGCTATAAATAGATGACATCCCATCTCAGATCCTTTGCCACTGCGCGGGCACTTCCTGTTGCCGGTCTGAAAAAGGACCCCCGAAAATCCTGCTAAATGGTAGATACCGATCCGGACAGAAAATTTCAAAAAAAGGGTGCTAGGCTAGACACAAACCGGACAGGTTTTCGACGAAATCAGCAAAATGCTAGATACGGAATCCGGACAGGTTTGCGAGAGGATTGACAGGCTGGATACCTAAACAGACACATATGGTTTCTTAGTGCAGTGGTAATAGTAAGTAACTCTGTCGTTCAATGTATGTACTCGGCGGTTCGAACCTTGTGGTAAACTTTTTATTTTTATTTTTCCAACACGCAATCAGGTAGCAAATGATAAATTGGAACTAATGTGGCGTAAAATGTGCAATAAGCCATGCAATCCAGCATTATAGTCCTCGACGCTGAAGCTGTTTTCAAAGAATCAAAAGACCACGGCAAAGAATGGCAGGCATGAACCCGCAGCTGTCACAAATAACATTGCCGCACTTTCGCGGATTGTTCTTCAAGTCTTCCAACACAGCGGTCACGGCAGCCAGTTCCGCTCCATTCCGGAGGCGACCACATTGCTACAAGTACACCAACACGTCCTGCTTGTGCCAACGAGTTTTCTTATTCTTTTGAATACTTAACCATTGAAAGTCAACAACAATGGATTTCAATGACTTAAGAAATGGGAAGGAACAGCTGAAAAAGGCAATGAAGGCCTTCAGGAAGCGAGAAAAGGCTGAGGATGATGCATAACTTAGCATTTTAGCTTGATTCCACTTTTTTATTCAAATTTAAGTGCTCTGGAGGCCAGATACCACATTCCGGACAAATTTTGGCCCTAAATAAGGCTAGATACATAGTCCGGACAAATTTTTGAAAATCTGACTTAGGCTAGATAAAATCCAGACAGACGTCACCAAAATGGGTACGGACAAGAATCTGGAAATCGGCGATTTTAGTATCTATCATTTAGCAGGATTTTTGGGGGTCCTTCTGAAAAGTGTCAGCACGCTAGCTGCCACCCTACTTAGCGCCCTGTTATACTCCCACACGGATCTTTTTCTGCTCAAGTCGCCTCGGTCCGACGCTGTCCGATGTCGCTTTGATGGCGCCGTCGCTACTAACCACCACCATCATCATTGACCTCGCTTCACAGTTTATGTTAAGCTCACCGTCATCCTTCCCTTCTTGTCATCTCTCTCAGGGGTACTATTGACATTCCGACAACATGAACATGATGATGTGAGTACCACAATATAACCGAAATGCGACTTACCTTGGCACCTGAGCTCCCTTTGTCCATAGAACGGCGGACCCCATAATCAGGCTAAGAACGAATGAAGATGCCATGGTACGAGTTTGTCGTTTTTTGGTTGCTGTGCATTTCATTTCATTCAGGTCTCGAAACCCTTGGCACCTTCGCTGGTACTCTGCATCTCCCGATGTCCAACGCAGGCTAATCTCGTTTTCCATCCTCTCTTTATCCTCCCCCTCCCCCTCTCCATTTGCAACTGAAGTTGGTTCTACGCGGTCCTCTCACGATGTTGCAGCCATCCTTCGATGGGTGGCTTCGCTATCTCAAGTTGGAGGGGAATACCTTTGGAACCAATGAGGGCTGGTCGCATGCTTGAACATCTATTCCTTGCTCGCATCAGGTGTGTACTTATTTTCACCCTGTGTTCAGTAGTCTAATCAGCGCAGCGATGAATCTGTTGATCAACGCATGCCCATTCGTCTGCCCGAGCTCATTCGCTAATATCCCTACACAATGGTTTAGCCATCTCTGACTACAGATCTCCAACTATTACCACAACCGTGATTTACCACGCGGCTTTGCGATGCACGTCAGCAGTGCCTATAGGTTCCAGTTCTCTTCTGGATTCGTTGATTTCAGCCCAAGAACCCCGCTCGCTTCCACCCTCTTTGACCCTGACCATATTATGTAGGCTTGTCCCTCTCGGCTTCTCCGTCTGAGTCGGGTGCAACCTCTCGCGCAGTTCGTGGCTCCATTTCCAACCTGGGATCTGGGAGAAGTACGCCAGCCGCTGTGCTTGCTGAGCCGGAAGGGGCGGCGATTAGGGTCTATTCAGTCGCTCATGAGATATGAAGACATCGCTTTCATGGAACCATTACTAGGGCCGCTCGCCTACATTCCTGGTTTTGCCAAGGTGAGTAAGCCGCCAATGAAATCTACGTAGTATTGACGATATGTATGGTTTCAAGTACCTGACCATTAGTCGTCAGTTTTCATTCAACAAGTACGCGCCGTTTTGTGGGCGCCAAAGAATCTTGATGTTAGTGTTGCACCTTCACAAAATCGGACCGTCTTGCGTGAAAGGACATGAAGCCGGAGCTGCTGGCAAAATGGAAGGAGTCCATGCTGTAAGTTTGCTTTTGGTCTTATTTCCAATTTCGCTAACATCTGTGTATGGTAGAACAGATTGGAGAACTTTCCTGTTCGGAGTGCAGTGGTCGTTGTAGGAAACTTAGCAGCATGGACGCACGGACGTTAAACATCGCTTCTGGGCTGTCGGCTATACATCAGGAGGTCGATATAGTGAGAGTACTTATATTAGGCTTGGTAAAAGAAAGATCATGATGTATTTACAGCACTCAGTTCTCTTCCTAAATGCTTGAAGATTCAGTAAATTAGTCAGAAGAATCAAATTATTCGCTGCAAAAATTTAGAACAATACTTTTCAGGGCGGTCGGTCGATAACTTGTTAATTGTGTCTTCAGTTTATAAGCGAGATCGTCTTCAACTCTTGGGTTCAGTCAGACTTTTATTTTATTTTACCATTGAGAAAAACTGTCTATCTCAAAATGTCTTGGAAATATCACTCGACATTTTTGTTGAAAGATAGAATATTCTACTCAGAATTGAGTGTGCTACACAAGTTATAAGGCGGAACCGGCCCGGACACTCCCTCACGCGATTTTATGGACATGTGACCTAATGTTGACTTGTTTGAACAAGTCAACATTCTCTTCATGCTCGTCATGAAGCTCGCGTACTCCTCCTCACCAACCTCTCCACGTCCCCACGATAGCGGTGTCGCGCTTTGCCTAGCCGCCGGTGCTGCATCCAGCCACCCCAAGTTTTGTCCCACCCTGCGAAAGACACGTCGAAGGTCAATCAACTTCTGTATTTGAATCTTTACCCTCTCCTGACACTGCAATAGGGCATCGGGATCATTGAAGTCAAACGCCTATCGATATCGAGGGTGTCAAGAAAATATACTGTGAATGTACCTTCCACTCCCTGTCTTCATTTATCGATGAGGGTCACTCACCTATCCTTGCCGCCAGTTATCTTTTCTTTTCGGCAGGACGGTGTCTTCAGTTGTTATTACGATGGCGAAGACAACTCAGAAAAAATAGCCCTCATGCGCTTCTATTGAAACGGATGGGAGCGATGCTGGTTCTTTTTGATGTACGTGCCCTGCCCCTTGGATTACCGCAACCACTGATGGATGCCAAACACAGAACTGTGTCTAGAACATGGTTTCAATGTAGCCCTTGGAAGCCCTCTGTATCGCTGCCGGTCTCACGTCCAGTTTGAGGAAATTTATCCTATCCGTTTGGGGTAAGTCGTCAGGTACTCTCATTCCACTGAATGTTCACTAAGAGTGGTGGTTTAGGATGATACCAAGGGAGTAGTCCGCCTTCCTTCTTCAATCCTGCCACTTCCGTCAAACCCCATTTCTGCTGCCGACACTGGCGAGGGCGATGGTGACGTTGCTGCCCCACAATCAATATTACACGTCCGGGAGCTTCGTTACGGAACCTTTCACCGCTCCATTCCGATGCCTGAGGTTATCAAGGATCAACTTGAACTTGGTTGTAACGAATCACCGCCCTCTGGGAAAGGGGGTGAAGATGAAGAGGACAATACACCATGCATGCGTCAAAGAACGGAATGCGTTGATGCCTTCCTTCGTCTACCATACCTCGAGTTATCAGAAGACCCAAAAATATGGTCACCAACGCAATAACCACGCACACCCCCGACCTCCTCCACCTCTCCTCTGCCCTCTCCAAACTGTTCAAACCCGTGCACCACGCACACGTCACCTTCTCATCAACAACGTTTGCTGCCCTTTGCTCCCTCCTCCCCCCTCCCTCCGCGGGGAGCACGAAGATGGTGTTGAGCGCCCCTGCGTACATTGGCAGGCTGCCACAGTTTGTGAGGTATACATATGATGCGCAGGTTGATCAGGCTTGCGAGTGCGTTGACCTTTATGGTGGTGGTCCTGGTCTTGGTTCCGGTGCTGGGGCAAGGGACACAAATGAAGGCATGACGGCCCGCGAACGCCTCAAACACTTAAGTGCACCGGTAGGATCGAGGGACGAAGTTATGATCTGCGTCATGGCGAGGTTCTTGGGGATGTACAAGGATAGGCAGGAGGTGGATTATTGGGAGGCTATTCAAGACCTTGGGCTTATGGAGGTTTTGGAGGGTGTTGAGGGTGCTATGCGGGGTGATGGTGATGTTCCGATTCAGGGTATGGACGTGGACAAGAAGAAGAAGAAGCCGACAAAGTGCAAGAAATCCAAAATGAAACCGACCAACCTGGTCCTCTCAATGCTCGAGTCATTCCATAAAACGGCGGTGATGTATATATGGTTGAGTTATCGGATGCCGGTGGTGTATGCTCAGCAGGAGGTGGTGTTGAGGGTTAAGAAGAGGGTTGAGGGTGATCAGGCCCACAGCCATTGAGAGGATCGTTACCCACCACCGTGCAAGTACCACCCCATCCACACTATAACACGTGCGCTGGAGCCTCCTAATCAATCAGATGCCGGTCCATCCTCCAATTACTCGCCAGCACACGACCATCCTGATCCCCTGTACAGAGGAGGCAACACTATTTTATCTACCTACCTAACCTTCCTATCTACCCTGCCATGCTTTTTTCCTGACCTCCGATTACTGTTTGTAAGACATACATCGTGTATGAAAAAAAAACTTATGTCAGAAAAGTCAGTGAAACACACCATAAAAATACCTGAGCAAACATATCAACGACATTCGGATATACGGAAATAGTGCGAGGGTTTATAAGCGGCGGAGTTCTCATGCCTGTGGGCAGCCTCCTACCCAGCCGTCGTTTCGGGGCTTACAAAAAAAACGAGCTACATCCGAGATATTTATTTCACCTCCAAAATATAAGGTTTAAATTACAAACACAATCATTGATCCAATCATTTATTTTAAAGAACGCAACTCTTATTTTTTTGAACCCCTCCACGACGGCTGGCATTTTACAAGTGTAAACAACATAGCCACCAAGGGTCCACCGCCGGGGTATGTCT
>Ga0307507_10011748_pt1 | contig 10971 bp, 16 predicted proteins | sample 7_EM_MG_FD_207223 | JGI IMG/M metagenome (GOLD analysis project Ga0307507, IMG submission 207223) | Populus trichocarpa ectomycorrhiza microbial communities from riparian zone in the Pacific Northwest, United States - 7_EM | ecosystem: Host-associated > Plants > Roots > Unclassified | place... | reverse complement strand
CCTCCACCTCACTTTCAGTGTCACCAGAGCCGCAACACCCTTGGTAAATTGATCTTGAATCTGCCTTGTTGTTTTACATGGCTGGTTATTATTGGCGTCTGGATGTATGTGTATAACGGATCGATTATCCCATACATACTGGTCCGTGTCAATTTTCCGATTCCTAACCTTCTTTTCATCCACATCTCTCACTGTCAGGCAGTACCATCACTTCTCCGCACCGTCAGTTAAAATCACACAGCGTCCTGACGGCCACAAGAATGAAGGCAAAGAGCTCTCACAAGATGTTCAGGACGCGGTCGAGCTGGACTTTACACTACCGTGTCACGGACACGATACAGTTCTTGGACAGGTTACTCCCTGTCAAGGGGTCGACCGTAGACGCCATTATGCAGCATATGAAGGACGAACAGATCTACGATTCTCAAACTCAGAGATGGAAGGGTTTTCCAGACGCCACGCGTGAAGAAAGCGGAACGGAGTTGATGGAAGCCAAGGAGAACTTGTTGTATGGTCCCTTTTGTGCTATTGCGGAAGCAATAAGGGGATTCGTAGAAGTTCGAGGACGTCCCTCCGCTTCAGAGATGGGCTCGAGCAAGTGGGTGGTTTACCACGATAGTAAATCTGCTCAATTGAGACCCGATGCTCTCTAGAAAGGATGGTATTAATAGATTCCCAGGTGAGAACACTGTCCTGAATCGGGTACCGACACTGACAGATCGTAGCACAGTGTTGTGCCGGTCATTGACTTGGTCATCACTCTCGATGACTAGTCAACAAAGTCATGACCATAAGTCATGACTGTCAGATGACCTGGGAAATTTGCCGACCAACGGTCCGAAACCCATCAACGAGATCAATCGCGAGTAAAAATCGAGTAAAATTCAGCTAAATAGACTAACCATAGTAATTGTACAAAGAATTTCATATGTGAACTAGTAGGAAATTGAAGAACTTGAAGTTGACTTGAAATATCAAGAAACAATCTCCCCAGTGGCGTCATCAACATCCACTTCGACATCCTCTCCATCTGCATCAAGATCAAGCATATTGTAAACTTCCAGCTCCCTATCAAATGTGCTTGTGACCGTCGCTTTGATTAGTGATTGCCAATACATGTTCTCGAAGTTGAATAACTCTTGAATGGGAATCAATGGAAGGCGTGTCATCGTTTCTCGTGGTAGTGGCCCAGTTGGAAAAAGAGGTTCATCATCCTCATCATCAATCTCTGCTTGCGTGACACATTGACTGATAATGCGACGGAAATCGGGTTCTGATGGTGTCCTAGTAACAGCCAGAGTGCCGCTATCATCGTGAGTTGGAGTATTGTCATCATCCACATCTGATCCGGTGCGGGTTGAACCTGAGGTGGGGATCGATTGGCGAGCGGCAGAGGATGAGAGGATAAGATTGGATGAATGAGCTATCGAAATTTGTGATTGCTCCTTCTGGGCATTGAAGCGATCACGCAACTTGACTTTCTTGTTGCTGTTTCGAAGATGCTCGTTGCGTACATGTGATTTCAGTTCAGCTAGATTCACCATGTTTTGTTGGAGTAGACGGTTGCGGCGTTTTGTCAAAATTGATCCAAACGCACTGAACAATCTCTCGCATGATGCCGAATTGGCTGTAATAGAGAGAATTCGTCGTGCAAGGCTGAAAAGCAGGCCGTCTTTGTCGCCATATCTGAAAGCATCGAAAACAGCATTTGGATTAGGTTCTCGTTGCTAGAGTAATTTTGATCAGTAGAACGTTGCAATAGCAATGGATTTCTTACCGCTGATACCGCAATATTGGTCTCGATGTGAAGTTGAAGTTTCAAATTTGAATATGTACCCTGGAGATTGAGGTAATTGTTCAATTCAATATAGAATTCTTGGGGAACCTCCGTGGTTCTCCTGAGCCGCTTGAAGACTCGGCCCAGAAGAGCTGTAATACCAGCATTATTGAACATTGGGGTTGCCACCAGTGGCTCACGACGATAGAAAGGGTTAAGTATCATAGCAGCGATAAAAATCTCCTGGTCTGCCTTTGCCCAGCGGGCCTCGATGCTTTTCATGATTGCCGGAACTCCAGGAAGATCATCAGGATCGATCATGGCCTTGTACGACACCATAAGATACCTGAATGTAAGTAAAACCGTGTCAAGTCAGCAGAATGCTGACTGTATAATATTTGCGGCTTCGGCCAGTGGACGGAGATGACGCACAACACTATTAGAGAAGTAAGTCGGATACCGGATGTATTTTCATGGCTTACCGTGCTAGTGATACCCAGAATACTGATGATTTAATCAAATCGCACATTTTTGTCGCTTTTGCCTTTGCCTTTGCATCACCTTGGATTATTTTCTTCTCACTATTGGATCGAGCGTCGTCCTGATAAGAGATTGCACGGAGATGCACCTGGATTTTGATCAAGCGCTCGTAGGAACAGAAATGGCAAGTCCAGCGGGTTATAACCGCACGGAGCACTGTAATCACTTGTGCATTCGCCTCAATCTGGTTCTGTCGCAGAAGGGCGAGAACAATCTTCTTCGAGCGTGCCCATGTAATAAGATCACCTGCCTGGTCGGTGACTGACAAAATATTCGAAGCGGTTTTGAAATAATCCCCAACAATAAGATTTATCTAAATCAATTTTAGTCGATTCCGAGATAAAATAGTAACTAATATAGATACCTGATGGGCATAACAATCAATAACCACTACCCATGGATGATCCCTCAAAAATTCCCGACGTGCCTTCCGACATTCTCCTGAGGCATCAGTGACGACCCCAACGACCATTGCCTTCCAGTTTTGCTCAACTTCCTTGTATGCATCTGTGAGCTGCCGAAGAAATATTTCTGCTGTTTTCCTTTCTAATGAAACATCGTCCACCTTTATGGTATGAACCTGTAACGCAGATTAATATGAATTCCTTTTCTCAACTCGGGATTATACCTTCTCATTTGCGGTGATCATATAGGCAATTATATGGCGGTGATTCTCGCCTGTCCATCCATCAGCCTGCAGTGTCGCATCCTTTCCCCCTACTTCGGTCCTTGACTGATCGCGAAGTTGTTCCACAATTTTCGGAATGACGCGCACTGTCAAGACCTTCCGTGATGGCAATTTGGCTGCTGGCAGAAATTCGTCGCAAAATTCGATCCATTCCGGATTGTCAACCCAGGAGAGGGGAAGACCGGCATAAGCTGTGAGCCGGGCGAGTCGATTTTCGAATGCTGCTTGGTGGTCCGTGGTCCAAATCAGTGATCCGCCAGGGAGTGGAGTGATTGGTCGAATTCCTGGCGTTGGCGTTGTTGTGCGGGTAGGATCCAAATTTTGCTGAAAAAGAAGATCGGACCCGGACGCAACTGGACCGGGTGAGTAAATAGCAGTGGGGATGGAATTATCGGGATGAACAGTAATTGCAGGAGAAGTGGGACGTGACTCTGTGAGGGGGCCAGTCGCCATGATCAACGGTGATAAAACCATGGGACTGCCTGGATTTGAGGTGCCCTCCGCAGTAACATTGTAAGGTAGGTGAGAAAACGAAGCGATGTTGTGTAGATTAGGAAGTGTAACCGCACGGTGAAGATTCCGCGATGATTGTGCTCCAGGCCGTTTGAGTGTGCTCGATGGATCCTGAATGGCTCTCTCTTTTATCGCGGCAGTTTGATGATTGCAGGTCGCCAAGTGATTGAGCAGAGTTCCAGACGCCGACAATCTATAGCCCATAGTCATTGGGCCTCCGGCCTTTAGCCCCCATACTATTATGGATATTAGATACAGATTATCCATAAACGCATTGTACTCACGATGAGTGGTGATGGCCTCATGAGTGCGCGGCAAAGTTGTTGTTGCATTCGACGCATCTGCGGCGATAACTTCCATCTCGATCGACGCAAAATGCTGGTTCCAACACTCTTTGCAATAGACTTTCAACTTTGAGTTGGTAGTCCACGCAATGCTGCCCTTGGTATCTCTCAGCGGATGATCATGATAAAGGTCCCGCCACCACCCAGGTGCTTGCTTTGGCATGTCGACAAGGAAGGACGAAGACTCACGAAGAGACTGAGATGCAATGTCGACTCCTTCTGAATGTTGTAGTCAGACAACACCAATGAGATGGGAAATAGGGTATGTTTATGCACCAAGTAGATACATAGATTAGAAATGGAAAATCCATTAGCCTACAGTAGTGAAATCCGAAGTTTTCGTCGTATCGGATAGGCGATAGGCCAATCGTGGAAGCCTGGGAGCCACCGGACACTTCCGATGATTTTCCCAGCCACAGTGTGAGTCATGATCGGTCATGATCGGTCATGACCATTGATAAGTCATGACCAGTCATGACCCGGCGAGCTGGTCATGACTCTCCAACACTGTCAGCAGCAGCAAGAGGAAGCGGAGGAGAGGCGAGGCCAATATCAGATAGAAGGCCAGAAGAAATGGGAAGAAGGGTCAGAGAAAGATATTGCGGTGCGTATCCTGCTTTCGACTTATTGAATCAACTAAACGATTCTTCTCCAGCTGCAGTTGATTTGGTGGTTGCAAATTATAAAGAAGGGAAAAATGATAGCAAAAATTAGATAACTTTTTTGTTTGTGGGGATAACCACCTTTATAGATCTTGGAATTTAAAGTTGAAGTCATTGGATTGTACACCGTTCTCGCCCTTCCCCTCGCGCCAGAACAAAAATACCGAATTCATAAAGGTTCAAGTCTGCGGATATTCCCCTCGCCTCCTAGGCCCAACGAGTCTATGTGGGTTCCCAATACACAGAGCCCTCGACAAGCAATCACGTAAAATCAGAGGAAAGAAGCCAGGGTTCATCCAAAGGGCCTAAAAAACACTACTTGCGGCTCACCCAGGACCTCCCAAGGTTCGACCCACCCACAGATATCTTCGTCCTTCCTCCGAGACAGCTCTTTACCAGTGGATCTCTGTCTTACATTTTGTTATGTTCTATAAACAGCTCGTCTGGAGGTCAAATTAATGGCATTAATTGGTCGGATACGGTGGCGGTTCGTCAGGCAAACCACTCCGTTGGTAGACTACCTGTGGTGGTTGTGCACTCAACATCTCAACCCTCCTCCTCAACTGCTCCACGTCCTGTCTCAAGTTACTATCACCTGGGGTATTTCCCTCGTCTCGAATGCTGCTGACGGCTGTACTGTTTCCACCTGCTAAATGATCTATCACAGTCGGTGCAGTCCGGTGGGCTGGGTCGGGTGACTGAGTTGTCAAGGATTTCTCATTGGCCTGGCGGGTCCTGGAGGGTGGGTTCCTGTGTACGGAGAACCCATTATTCTGTTCCTCAGAGCCGTTTGTTGTGGGGAGTTTAGATTCATCCGTGAAGGGCGTAATATTAGATGGCCCTGCACGCAACTCTTCGAGAGGACCATCAATGTAAGCAGATTTCCGCCTTCTGCGTCGTCGAAGAAAAGATATGACCACGAAAAGGAGAATGAATCCTAGAAAACCAAAAATGGTCCCGATGATAACAAGAACCTTAGAGGTTGGTTGAGAATGTCCCCCCTGCAGTACAAGATTGCCAGGCGGTAGGGTGATTGAGAGATTCGGCAAACTGTGTATGAGTTAAACCGTCAGTACTTGTTCACAAGCTGAGAAAAGATTGGAAAGTCGAACATACCTCAGAGCCAACAATGAGTAAACGGCCCCCATCGCTGGACTTGCATCGCCTCCCTCCGATCCCCCGGTGTCATAAACCGTATACACCGTAGGATTTGGAGCCCCCAACCGTGAAAAAGATGTCGAATGCACCATATTAATCAAACCATCTCTCCCGCCAGATGACGTGGAATTGTAGACACTTCCCGCAGAGAGCAATGTCCAATCTGTATGTTTACAGATCAAGTTTTTCTGAGAAGGGAGGAGAGGCAACATACGAGCTTTGGCAAGAGACTGACTGCTGTCAAACGGAAGTCCGAATGTTGCAGCTATCTTCGAATGGGTGAATCGAAGAATATATGAGAACAAGACTCACCACTGGAGTTGAGATTGGTATACCATGACGCTTGGAGTTCGTAAATCTAGGCGTCTAAGGTGAGAAGAATACCTACGTGAGACAATTCGAATATCAACCTCACCTTTTGGGGAATGATCGGTGCATCCAGCAACCTGGCTGCGAAAAGATTGTATGTCATCGCCCATGTCGAATTCAACCCATAGCTCGCCACGACATGGTCTGAAGAAACGGCCTGATGTAACCATTCTTGTGCATAGACATTAGCTATATCCTAGAGTGGTGATTCAGTCAGGAGGAAAGTAAGGCAATGAAACTCACCAAGTAGTAGGAAGTGTTAGAAGGATCTGCCCCTCTGGCTTCAAGAATCTTGTTGATTTCTCCCATCGCGTATAACCCCATGATACCTTTGAGTTCAAGATTCGCATTTGAGCTGTACAGCTCATCCGAAGACATGCTTTGGAAAGAAAAGGTAAAGAGAGGTGCTTAGCATCTTTAGGGGAATCCGAGGAAGGTTTCGACTCACTATGAATTTGGTTGTTTTGTGCTTTGCACCAGGTAGTCCGCCCATTTTCGAAATAAATCGTAGTACTTGAATAACAATGTTCCATCACCTGACTTTCGAGCCTGTGCCAGTGCCATGATGAGCATAGCGCCACAGCCTATGAGATTCAAAAAGTCGACGATAATAATATTCAATGAGATGCTTACTGTCTATAGCTAACAAGGATCGATCTGTGACAATCCCTTCAATAATGGGCCAGGTACTCCCTAAATCAGTGAATATGGTTACAGTCCGGGATTATACCTAAAACCTTACCTAAATCAGGTGCAGCGTAATCATATAACGACAGAACCTGAAACTCCAATAGCGGTTCAAGCAATTTACCTGCAAGTGTGGTGTTGAGATAGAGGAATGCGGGGAAGGAGGCGTACAAGATTTCGACAGGATTCGTCCGTCTACAGAAGAACTTCAAGACGATAGTCATTCTTGTAAAATGGAAAGATTAACCTTGAATTGCCGACATCCTTCATAAACACCCTCACATCGTCCATGTCCATTGGCTGTCCTGGTCTAAATGTTGTAAACTCGAGAGAGCCAACAGTTTGTCTCAAGTTTAGGATATGCAAATCTACCAGCTTGGTAGCGATCGAGGTTGGCATGCGAAGTCGGGAGGCGAGCGCAGACGCATTGAGCTGAATGCGATCATCTAGTGCATTAGCTCGAGAAGAGGCAGAAGCATAAGAGGAGAGAAAATCATCGACCTTTACATGGATTTTTGTCAATGAAAAATGCGAGAGTTGTTTAAAACAGAGACTAACCGCTGATCCCGAATTATTCCATCTCGAGTACCACAAATGGCTGAGAGGTTTCATCGTCGTAGCAGTACGATAAGATACGACAGGATCCCTGATTAACCCGATTCCGAACACCAGGCTTTTCGAAGTCTGTGTGATGTTGCCCAAATCCAGAGCGTATGCTAGAACCGGCCAGTCAAGACTGTGGCCTCCGCGGAAGTTCGTGTCGGATGTGTTATCCAACTTCCCGTGCAAGCTGAAATTGGCACGGGATATTTCGAAAAAGCCGGTTTGCCATGTCATGGAGACCCCGGGGGTCTATCAGTTTATAGAAGAAATCCAATGAGTGGGACGCATCTAATTAATGCAGTGAAATACCGCAGAATAAGCCAGGACTTGAGATCCATCCTCTGACATGCCACCAGCTTCCGTCAGATTTTGCAAGGTTCTCTGCTGTGCCATGTGGTAAATTGATTTGGCGGAAAAGTTAGTGCTCCATGTATTGACTATCGAGTTGTCATTTGCAGACAGGAGGTCTAAGTTAAAAAGCCTATGCATCAGACGGGTGTGCGTATACTGGACAATAACAACTTACTGACTGCGGTGTCGGTATACAGTTGGATTGCATGAGGGTTTCCATCTGATAATATAATCTCGAAGGCGATGTAGGTGAAAGGTAACGAGTGGAGTGTCCAATCTTGTAGCTTAAAATGTGTCAGAAAAATGTGTCAAAAAATGGATCTTCGCACCTCCATCGGGGCGAGGTATGTCAGATTGACCAAGACAGGACCGGCCGAGATAATGAAGTGGGTCCGCGTGGACGTGATGTTTTTAGAAAGGATAGTGACCTCTGTGTAGTTGCGGCTAATCGTTCTCCCTTGTATAGCATAGCTAGTATTGTCGACTCGAATTCCGAAGAACCATTCTAACGGCTACGCAACATGTCAAGCCTGTACACCATCACTGAGCTGAGGAAATACCTTTCCACCAACAAAATAGGGCTGTTGCCAAATGGAGTAGTAGGAAATCCATGCATTGAAATAAGGTGATTTATGGAACAATGGCATCGAGGCTGGCTGGGTAGATGTTGCTCCGTAGACGGGGCTGCTTGGGAGAATGAAGAAACAGACAACCAAGGGAATCGGGCTTAGGAGGCCAGACCTCATTTGGAGACGGAGTGGAGAGACAATCGTTCAGATATGAATTCGTTCAAAATATTCCAGATCATTACGGAGCTGCCGCTATAGCTGAGGTGTGTTGTCGACTCACTTACCGGGAAGTTACGAGCATCAAACCCTCCCACAGACAGGGGTCCAGCAGCCTGGTCCTTCTTCAAAGCCATTCAAAACCGGAGCTGAGCGAGGGAAGCACTGATGATGGTAATTTTTGGCCTATGGTCTGCTTCTGTTGAGAGAGAGGAGAAATCAAGTTTTTCAAGGTGACGTAAGAGAGAGAAAAGGAGAAGAAGGGAGCTAGGGAAGACTTACATCGACGACTAATAGACAATTCTCTGGCTCTTCCTCGCTGCAATGTGCAATTTGCCGAACTTCACTTTGGAAGCAGGCCAACGCAGTGATTACCGCAGATGCCTCCCGACCAGCACCGTACCCGTGCTCTTGGTATGGTACCACCCAGACATGGCCTGCTACCCTTGTGCTACCCAATTTCGGGAGCAAGCCTCCACGGACGTGACATGAGCCCGCCACCTATATGAATGACCCATCATCCAGAAGCCATTTTCACTGGGAACATTCATGTGTGAACCAAGTTCACGAATAGATTATCCTGTGAGAGACAGACCTTAACATAATTACAGATGAAACTGATCAGCAACCAGTGTATTTGTAACAATTCCCTTGTCAGAAATCGTTTTCGAATGTCTTAAAGATCGAAAGAAGTACTACTAGTACTATCGCAGCCCAAATTAGCTAAATTTTCCAAGGTCCGGAAGTAAGTCCTCATTGTTGCCGTGGGATCTGTGGTTATCATGATCACGAAGAAGGCAATGAGAATTCCAAGAATAATTCACTGCAACAGGTCTGTAATGATCTGGAAGTCTGGAAGATTTTGAACGAGTACTTATTACATAAAACACCATCGTGACAGTGGGCTCATTGAACTATCGCGCTGAAAGGCTCACCACTACCACCTCTGAATAAGTCTCCTAGCACCATGGTTATACTAACGCTCTTGGTTATCTGTTTCTTCATTCAACGTCTCCTGCACACCACTGTCTACGGAGCAGCATCTACCTGGCAAGCGCCGATACCATTGTTCCATAAATCACCTTCTTTCAACGCCTGGATTGACGCAGCTAGTATTCTGGGGACCGTCCCGGACTTAAATCCCGAGTATTACACTCCACAGGTACTTCCCCAACTTGATGTTATACAGACTTCACACGATACTGTAGTACTTAGGATGGGAGGTCAAAATTCGAGTCGACAATATTTTCTACGGTATACTAGGGCAGTATCAAAGAAACTACACTGGTGGCACTATTGTTTCCACATATTTTACGCCCACACAGACCCGCTTCACAATCGCCGCCGGTCCTCTTTTGGTCAATTTAACATTCCTCAATCCGGTAGAGGTGCGTATATTTGTTTGCCTGACGCAGACTTCCTCTGAAAACGCCGGCGTTTGAAGCTACAGGATTGGACACTGCACTCGTTTCCCTTTGCCTACGCTGCCATTGATATTATATCTTCAGAGAACCCTCATACAGTTCAACTGTATACCGACTTCATTCCCAGTAAGTGTTTGTTATCTGTTATACGCGCAATGCTCGACAGCCTTTGCGTTTAGACTTCTTAAATGCGGCAACTTGGGGTAACGCGATTAAATTGAACACTAGCTTTACTGCCACATCAGTTTACCACATGGCACAACAGAGCCCTGTACCAACCCTAATGGAAACCCAGTTTCAGGAGTTGCCTACTGATGGATCTCACATCTTGGCTTATTCTGCAGTAATTAACTTCAGTGGTAATATCAGCATGACCTCTCATGTGAAATTGATAGACCCCTGGCGTCTCAATGACGTGGCAGACCGGCCTCAGTGAGATATCCCTCGGCAATTTTACCGTGCACGGGAGGTTGGAGAACAGGTCCGATACAAATTTCAGCATTTCGCCGTACTTCATTGGAGATTACCCTGGGCTTGCATTTTGCTTGGACCTGGGCAATATCACGAAGACTGCAAACACCTTAGTGTTCGGAATCGGGTTAATCAGGGATCCTGTTGTATCTTATCGTACTGCTACGACGACCCACAGGCCGAGTCATTTGTGGTACTCGAGATGGAATAATATAGGATCAGCGGTGAGTCTCTGTTTTAAACAAATCTCGCATTATTTTCATTGACAAAAATCCATGTAAAGATCGATGATTTTCTCTCCTCTTACGCTTCTGCCTCTTCTCGAGCAAATGCACTAGATGATCGCATTCAGCTCAATGCGTCTGCGCTCGCCTCCCGACTTCACATGCCAACCTCGATCGCTTCAAAACTGGTAGATTTGCATATACTAAACTTGAGACAAACTGTTGGCTCTCTCGAGTTTACAACATTGAAACAAGGACAACGAATGGACATAGACGATGTTCGGGTGTTTATGAAGGATGTCGGCTATTCAAGGTTAATCTTTCCATTTTACAAGAATGATTATGATCTTGAAATTCTTCTGTAGACGGACAAAT
>Ga0307507_10011747_pt1 | contig 10971 bp, 10 predicted proteins | sample 7_EM_MG_FD_207223 | JGI IMG/M metagenome (GOLD analysis project Ga0307507, IMG submission 207223) | Populus trichocarpa ectomycorrhiza microbial communities from riparian zone in the Pacific Northwest, United States - 7_EM | ecosystem: Host-associated > Plants > Roots > Unclassified | place... | reverse complement strand
TCAACGGCCAGGCCGACGCGCTGCGCGCGCACATCGAGCGGTTCGTCGCGAACTCCGGCAAGCCCAGCAACAGGGCCGGTGAGGCGGCGATCGAGCTGTCCTCCGGCCACGAGGGCGAGGTGGAGCTGCCGGGCACGTTCGTGGACTACGAGCTGTCCCCGCGCGAGTACGAGCTGAGCGTCGCCCAGACGGTGCTGCGGGTCCACACCCGCGTCGCGGACCTCTACAACCAGCCGATGGACCAGATCCAGCAGCAGGTCCGGCTGACCGTGGAAGCGCTGCGGGAGCGGCAGGAGTTCGAGCTGCTGAACAACCCGGACTTCGGTCTGCTGCACAACGCCGACCTCAAGCAGCGGGTGCACACCCGCACCGGCCCGGTCACGCCGGACGACATGGACGAGCTGCTCAGCCGCCGGCGCAAGACCGCGTTCTTCCTCGCCCACCCGCGCACGATCGCCGCGTTCGGCCGCCAGCTCAACCAGCGTGGTCTCTACCCGACGCCAGTGGACTTCCAGGGCACCAAGGCGAACACGTGGCGCGGTGTGCCGATCCTGCCGTCGGACAAGATCCCGATCAGCGCCCACGGGACCAGCTCCGTCCTCGCCATGCGGATCGGCGAGCAGGAGAACGGCGTGATCGGCCTGCACCAGACCGGGCTGCCCGACGAGTACGAGCCGGGTCTGTCGGTTCGGTTCACCGGGATCGACGACAAGGCCGTCCTGTCCTACCTCGTCAGCACCTACTACTCCGCGGCCGTGCTCGTTCCCGACGCACTCGGTGTGCTCGAGAACGTCGAGATCGACCGCTGAGGGGCCGGCCATGACCGATGTCGAGGACAAGCGGGCGACCCGCTCGGCGCACGAGGTGCTGTCGTGCAGCAGGTTCGGCGTCGAGCCCGCGTTGCGCGAAGCCGTCGAGCGGCTGCCCGAGTCGATGCGGATCATCGCCGGGTACCACTTCGGGTGGCGCGACGAGCACGGCCACGTCGCCGGAGGCAACGGCGGCAAGGCGATCCGCCCCGCGCTGACGCTGCTCGCCGCCGAAGCCGTCGGCGGCGTCGCGGCCGCCGCGATGAGCGGGGCGGTGGCGGTGGAGTTGGTGCACAACTTCTCGTTGCTGCACGACGACGTGATGGACCGCGACACGACTCGGCGGCACCGGCCGACGGCGTGGAGCGTGTTCGGGATCAACTCGGCGATCCTCGCGGGCGATTCGATGCTGATGTTGGCGCTGGAGGTACTGGCCGACAGCGGACACCCGGCCGCCCAGCAGGGAATACGGCTGATCAGCGCCTCCGTGCAAGCGCTGCTGGACGGGCAGGCCGCGGACCTCGCGTTCGAGGAGCGCGGGGACGTGGACCTGCTGGAGTGCGTGCGGATGGCCGAGGGGAAGACCGGGGCCCTGCTCGGGTGCGCTTGCGAGATCGGGGCGCTGTTCGGGGGTGGGCGGCCGGAGCAGGTGGCTCATCTGCGGGGGTTCGGCGAGGCGCTGGGGTTGGCGTTCCAGTTCGCCGACGACCTGCTCGGGATCTGGGGAGACCCGGCGGTGACCGGGAAACCGGTCTACTCGGATCTGCGGAACCGGAAGAAGTCGCTGCCCGTCGTGGCGGCGTTGAACTCCGGGACCGAGGCCGGGCGGGAGTTCGACGCGCTCTACCACTCGGCCCAGCCGTTGTCGGCGGAGGAGCTGACCAGGGCCGCCGGTCTGGTCGAGGAGGCCGGTGGGCGGGCCTGGAGCCAGGCCCGCGCCGACGACCTGCTGGACCGGGCTCGGACGCACCTGGCCGCGGCCGAGCCGGCGCCGCGGGCCGCGGCGGAGTTGGACGCGGTGGCGGAACTCGCTTCGCACCGCGATCACTGACGTTGTGGTCGAGTGCCCCGTTCCCCTTCAGGGTGCGGGGCACTCGGCGTGCCTGTCTATAGGTCTTCGCCGTCCGCACCGGTCGGGACGTGGCGGGCCGTTACACCGCGAGTCGAACACTCACGCACCCCGTGTCGAACGTTCAGACACCCCCGATCGGGGAATAGTTGCAGGCTCAACTAGGTTGAGGGTCTATGTAGGTGACACATCAACCCTGGAGGTCCGCGGCCATGACCCAGAGCACCTTGCAGCCGAAGGTGGACGTGCGACGTTCCGCCGAGCGGGACGCGACCAAGATCTCGTGGCTGGACTCGAAGCACTCGTTCTCGTTCGGCAGGAACTACGACCCGGCCAACACCCACCACGGCCTGCTGCTGGTGAACAACGACGACGTCGTGACGCCGGGGTCCGGGTTCGAGACGCACCCGCACAAGGACATGGAGATCGTGACCTGGGTGCTCCAAGGCTCGCTGGTGCACCAGGACTCCACGGGGCACTCCGGGATCATCTACCCCGGTCTGGCGCAGCGGATGAGCGCCGGGCGCGGGATCATGCACTCGGAGAAGAACGACTCGTGGCGGCTCGAAGGGGCAACGCACAAGGAGCCGGTGCACTTCGTGCAGATGTGGGTGGTGCCGGACGAGAACCGGATCACGCCGGGGTACGAGCAGTTGGAGATCGACAACGAGCTGCTCAGCGGCGGTCTGGTGCCGGTCGCCTCCGGGATGGACGCCCACGACGGGGCGTCGGCCATCCGGATCAAGAACAAGTACGCCGCGCTGCACGCCGCCCGGCTCCAGCCCGGCCAGTCGGTCGAACTGCCCGAAGCGCCGTACCTGCACCTGTTCGTGGCGCGCGGTTCGGTGACGCTGGAAGGCGCGGGCCCGCTCGCCGAGGGTGACGCGGTCCGGTTCACCGCCACCGGCGGCCAGCGGGTGACGGCGACCGAGCCCGCCGAGGTGCTGGTGTGGGAGATGCACGCGACCATCGCGAGCTGACTAGCCTTTGACCATGGTCAGGACGCGGCTGTACCGCCGGTGCGAGCTGACGGCGTCGGACTTCCCGCTCAACGAGGTGTCGGAACACCTGCGGGATCCGGACTCGGTGATATGGGTGGACTTCCACTCCCCCACCGAGGCGGATCTGGCGACGGTGGCCGCCGAACTGGGCCTGCACGCGCTGGCCATCGAGGACGCGCTGGCCAAGCACGAGCGGCCGAAGTTCGACCAGTACGACGGGCACGCGTTCCTGACCGCGAAGGCCGTTCGGTTCGAGCGGGACCGGCTCGCGGCGACCGAGGTGTCGGCGTTCATCACCTCGCGGGCGCTGATCACGGTGCGCGACGAGTTCGACTTCGACGACGTGCTGAAGCGGTGGGACGAGCCGGGCGACCTCAGCGGGGTCGGCGTGGGCTACCTCCTGCACGGGTTGCTGGACTCGATCGTGGACGGGCACCTGGACGCGGCGCAGAAGCTGGACGAGGAGGTCGAGGACCTCGAGGACGTGCTGTTCGAGGAGCACCCCGACCACCAGGCCGTGCAGCACCGGGCGTTGCGGCTGCGCAAGAACCTGGTGACGCTGCGGCGGGTCGAGCGGCCGATGGCCGACGTCCTCGGCACGCTGCTGCACGACGGCCAGGAGATCGTCACCGCCGAGCTCCGGCCGTACTTCCAGGACGTTCGGGACCACGTTCTGCGGGTCACGGACTGGACGGAGTCGTTGCGGGAGATGACGGCCACGCTGCGCGAGACCCAGCTGACCGCGCAGGGCAACGTGTTGAACATGATCATGAAGAAGGTGACGAGTTGGGCGGCGATCATCGCGGTGCCGACCGCCATCACCGGGTTCTACGGGCAGAACCTGCCCTATCCGGGCTACCAGCAGCCCTGGGGTTTCTGGGTGTCCACCGTGGCCACGCTCGCCCTGTCCGGCCTGCTGTACCTGGGCTTCAAGAAGCGCGACTGGCTCTGAGTCCACAATGGAGAGATAGATGAACACGCTGAAGCTGGCCGTCGTGTCGGCCGGGCTGAGCACCCCGTCCTCGACGCGGCTGCTGGCCGACCGGCTCACCGAGGCCGCCCGCGGGCACCTGCCGGGCGTCGAGGTGCACCTGGTCGAGCTGCGCGACGTCGCGACCGACATCGCGCACAACCTCACCAACGGCTACGCGAGCCCCGCGCTGCGGGCCGAACTGGACGCGGTCACCGGAGCCGACGGCGTGATCGCCGTGACCCCGATCTTCACCGCGTCCTACAGCGGCCTGTTCAAGTCGTTCTTCGATGTGGTCGACAACACCGCGCTGGTGGGCAAGCCCCTGCTGATCGGCGCGACCGGCGGCTCGGCCCGGCACTCGCTGGCGCTGGAGTTCGCACTCCGCCCGCTGTTCGCCTACCTGCGCGCCACCGTCGCCCCGACTGCCGTGTTCGCCGCACCCGAGGACTGGGGCGCCGACGGGCTGGCGGCACGGATCGACCAGGCGGCGGGCGAGCTGGCCGCGCTCATGACCAACGCCCCGGCCCCGAAGAAGGCCGAGGAGACCGTCATCCCGTTCGAGGAGCAGTTGGCCGCGCTGCGCAAGCGCTGACTCCCGCAGGTCGACCGCGGCCGGAGCGCCGGTGGGACTTGTCGCGTGTCCCTCACTCGGACACCGTGAACTCCGCGTTCGGACACCCTCCTCCGCTCACGAGGTCGCTCGAACGTTCGGCTCGGGGTGTCCGAGTGAGGGACACGCGGGGTCGGGCGGGCGGGAGAGCCAGGACCGGGGCGGGTCTGGGCTGATGCGCGGGGCAGGCCACTAGTGGTCCAGGATGACAAATGTCAACCCAAGATCCACAGTGGTCCAAGAGCCTGAACAGGGGTCTGCATCGTAAAAGGCCGGCCGCCTATGAACCGCGAAATCGAACTGGTACAGAGGGGACGCATCATGCGAATTCCACGCGGGTCCGCGATCACGATCCGTCAATTAAACTTGGAAGTAGCAATAAACAAAACTTGCCGCTTCCTTAAATAGACTTTAAAGATGCACTCCAGCGCGGTGCCCGCAGATCACGAACGATCACGATCCGTAGCCCTCCGGGCAAACATGTGCCAAGGAATGAGAAGTTCGGGACTCTCCGCCGCCGAGGTCGTACAGTTCCTTGGCCTCAGCGATCCTGGAGGCGCCGACACCGTCGATCGCAGCGGAGCTACCGATGAACGACTTCCGGGTCCGTCCCTACGCCCTCACGGGCGGTCGCACCCGCTCGGCCATCACCCTCGACATCGAGACCATCGTGACCACGAACGAGCAGGTCAGGCCCGATCCGATGACCGACACCGCGGAGCACCGGACGATCACTTCACTCTGCCGCGACCCGCACTCCGTCGCCGAGGTCTCCGCCCGCCTGAGGCTGCCGCTGGGGGTCGTCCGGGTGCTGCTGGCGGACATGTCCGACCTGAGCCTGATCACCGTGCACCACAACGACCAGGTCCGGGACAACCGGCCTTCGGTGGAGTTGATGGAACGGGTGCTGGCGGGCCTGCGTAACATCTGACCTGCGGAAACCCCGAAGACTTAAGTCGGCATGTGGAGCAGCGTCGCTCCGTTGCCGTCCCGCACGACGAACGCGGCGATCTCGTTCCACCGCATCCCCAGGCCACCGTTGAGCAGCACGGCGGGCTTGTCGCCGTTGAGCGCCGGGGCCGCTACCAGCCACGACGTCACGGGCATCGTCCCGCCGTCGCGCGTGACGGCCACCAGGTCGCACCGGCCGGGGCCCTTCGCGCCCTCGACCTCGAACTCGATGGACGTGCCCCACGCCTCCGGGCGCGCGTGGATCTTCGCGCTGAGCCCGGTCTTGGGGTCCGAGCGGCTGAGCTCCTGGAACACGTCGGTCTGGTTGTTCGCCACGTTCGACTGCTTGGGAGCCGCGGTACCGGTGTTCGGGGCGGTCTGAGCCGTGGTCGTGGTGTTGCCCGAGGTGAACTGCACGGTGGCGGCGGCGGTGCCACCCATCAGCAGTACGGCCACCGCGGCGGCGGCGAGCGCGTAGTTGCGCCTCTTGCGACCACGGTCGACCGACACCGAGTCCAACATCGCGCGAACCGACCGGCCGTCGGGGCGTTCGCCCGCCGTCCCCCGAAGGAGTCCTGCCTGGTCAGCCTCATCCAAGAGGTCTGGCAGCACAGCGAAGTCCTTCAGGTCCAGCGCGCACTTGCGGCACTGGGCCAGGTGGTTCTCGAAGGCGTCTACCTCGTCCTCGTCGAGGACACCGAGGACATACGCCGCCACGTCGATGTGGTCCGGCAGCGCTGTCACCTGGTCAGCCCCGATCCTGGAGTGCCCGTCGAAGGGCGCGAAGTGCGTAGTAAACCCTGGACTTCACCGTACCCGCGGGCACGCCGAGCACCTCTGCGGCCTCGCCGACGGTCCGATCGCGAAGGTACGTCTCGAGGATAGCCTCCCGGTGCTCCTCGGTCAGGCCACTCATCGCTTCCGCCACGACGATCGCGGAGAGCGTGCGGTCGGCCTCGTCGCGCACCGGTGCTTCGTCCGAGGGCGTCAACTGGGACTCCTGGGGTCGCACGCTGCGCTTCCGCCGGTCGTCGATGACCAGGCGCCGCGCCACCGTGAACAGCCACGATCGGAGCAGCACGGGGTCTCGCTCGAGCTTCTCCGCGTTGCGCCAGGCCCTTACGAGGGTCTCCTGAACGATGTCCTCTGCCCATTGCCGGTCGTGACCGGTCAAGCGCATGGCATGTCCCAGTAGGGGACTGCCGAATTCCTGGTAGAGCCGCCGGATCAGTTCGTCTTCCAGACTTCCGTCCGGTTGCCACATCTGATCACGCTCAGTTTGCGTACGTCTGTGCCGCGCCACGTCACGCATCTTGGCTTGAGTTCGCCTTCTAGTCGAGAGTTTTGTCGGAAGAAAAGTTTTCGAATCGTTTGTGAACCTTCATCCAGAGCGGACCGTACTCCTCTGTATCCGCTCCTTTGACCGGGGGGACCACTCGTGGACCACTGGGCCGAATGGCGGATCCTGACAGGAGAGAAAGGTTCTACGTGATGCTCAGCAGACGTTATCGGCGGGTTCTGAATCTGGTCCCCGCCACCGCGGCACTCGTAGTGACCTCCGCCTGTGGCACCGTCACGGCGGCCTCTCCCTCCCAGCCCCCGGCCGAGGTGGGCTACGCGCAGGCGGGCAGCGGCAAGACCGCCCCCGCTCCGCAGATCCAGCAGCCCGCGGTGGACGCGCGGAAGACCGTCCCCGGCGGCGAGGCGGCGAATCGGATGCTCGCGGCCTCGCAGTCGGCGACGCTCGGCGCGTTCGTCGTCAACGCGAACGGCTTCGCGCTCTACCGGTTCGACAAGGACACGACGAAGCCGTCGAAGTCCAACTGCGTCGACGAGTGCACGAAGACGTGGACGCCCGTGATCGCGACCGGGCGGACGATGGTGTCCGAGCTGGACGCCCGGCTGGTCGGCACGGTCACCCGCGCCGACGGTTCGACGCAGGTGACGTTCGCGGGCTCGCCGCTGTACACGTTCACCGGCGACCGCGCGCCCGGCCGCACCAGCGGCCAGGGCAAGGGCGGCACCTGGTGGCTGATCACACCGGACGGCAAGAAGGTCGCCGGCGCGGCCACGTCACCTTCCGGTTCGGTGGTGCCTGGTTCCGGCACCACCGGCTACTGAGGGGGTCGCACCAGTGAAGGCAACCCGATTCCTCGGCGCGCTCGGAGCGCTCGTGTTCACGCTCGCGATCGGCACGACCGGTGCCGCCGCCGCGCAGGACGAGCCCGACGTGCAGACTCCGCTCGGCACGATCTCCGCCGCCGACAAGGGCTTGCTCATCAAGGTGAAGCAGGCCAGCCTGTGGGAGGGTCCGGTGGGCGAGGAGGCCCAGACCCGCTCGCAGAACCAGCGGGTCCGCGAAGTGGGTCTGCAACTGGCGGCCGACCACCGCAAGCTCGACGAGCGCTTGGCCACGCTGGCCGGACAGATGCGCGTCGCGCTGCCCCAGACGGTCAACCCGGCCCAGCAGAGCTGGATCGACGAACTGCGCGGTCTGAACGGCCAGGCCTTCGACACCGCGTTCGCGAATCGGTTGCGGTCCGCGCACGGCCAGGGGTTCAACGAGATCGCCCAGGTGCGCCTGGGCACGCGCAACCAGGCGATCCGCGAGTTCGCCCAGATCACCAACGACGTCATCGCCAAGCACATGACGATGTTGGAGAGCACCGGCCTGGTGACCCAGGCGGGCATGTCCGATCCGATGCCCGCCGGCGGAACGCCTGCCGATCCCTCGCTGGCGGCCCAGGCGGGACTGCTCGGTGGCGGCTCGAGCCCGCTGATGATCGGCCTCATCGTCCTGGTGGGAGCGATCGTCACGATCACGTTGCTGCGCTTGACGAAACCCAGGCACCCGGTGGACTGACCGGTCTTCTTGGCCGGGGGTTCACCCCCGGCACTCCAGCTACCGAGGAGGAGGTGGTTCCAAAGGCAACAACGACTTCCATCGCGGAACGGTTTCCACCGCCCGTCCGTCCTGGCGTGAACACTCCTGCACGCCAGGGCGGACGGGTACCGCGCCGAGCAGCACCACCTGAGGTTTCTCCACCCCGCCGTTCTCGGAGGTTTTACGTGTTCAACCAGGTCCCGCTCCTGCTCGCTCAGGCAAGCGCCGACCAAGACGCAGGTGTGAAGAGCGTTGCCCAGCTCTCTGCTCGTCTTGCCTACGCGACCATGTGCGCGACCCTCGCCTGGGGCGTGCTCATCGCCACCGGCTGGGCGCACAAGATCACCGGCACCCAAGGACTCCGCAACACCCACATGGTGCTCGCGACCCTTGCGCTGGCGTTCGGCAGCCTCCACGCGTTCTGCTTCACCATGTTGAAGACCATCGACTTCGGCTTGATCAAGGTCCTCCTCCCGTTCGTGAACGGCGGCCTCCTCCGGCACGCGCTCGGCATCGTCGGGCTCGAACTGATGATCGCCATCGCCTTCACGGTCGGGCTGCGCAAGAAGGCCTTGTACCGCAAGTGGTTGCGGTTCCACCAGATGGCCTACGTGGCCGTCACCATCACCATCGTCCACTCCTGGTTCGGCGCGATCGCCAACGGCAACCTCGCGATCTTGTGGCTCGCGGGCCTGACGATCTTGATCCCGACCGCTACGATCACCATCGCGCGTTTCCTGCCGCCGGAGATCCTGATGCGACTGGGGATGATGGAGCCCGAACCCGGCTTCGAACCGGAGCCGACGGGCGGCGGAAACGCCATGGATGTCAGCGTCGACAACCACCGGTGCCACAGGTACGGCGTGTGCCAGGCCGAGGCGCCGGAAGTGTTCCAACTCATCGAGGACAACAGGCTGACGTACGAGCGCAGGCCTTCGCCCGAGCTGTACGCGAAGGTCCGCACGGCGGCCAGGTCCTGCCCCATGCGGGCGATCGAACTGCGGGAGCGTGTGCGGTGAAGGCGGAGGAACGAGTGGTCATCGTCGGCGGTGGCCTGGCGGGGCTGCGGGCCGGCGAACGCTTGCGGGAACTGGGTTTCAACGGTGAGCTGATGATCCTGTCGGCGGAGAGACACAAGCCGTACCACCGGCCCGCCCTGTCGAAGGAAGTCATCACCGGCGAGCTGAACCCGCGCGAGCTCGGGTTCAAGATCAGCGACGAGATGGAAGCGACCTGGCGGCTGGGAGTGCCCGCCGAGTCCCTGGACACCAGCCGTCGGGTCGTGGGCCTCCCCGGCGGGGAGGAGGTCCGCTACGACGGCCTGATCATCGCGACGGGCGTGGAGGCCCGGCACATGGCGGGAGCGCCTCGCCAGGACGAGCGCGTCCACGTGCTCCGGACCGTCGACGACGCCATCGCGATCCGCAACTCGATCGCCTCCACGCAGGGTCTCGTCGTCGTCATCGGCGGCGGCCTGATCGGCTGCGAGATCGCGGCCTCGGTGCGCGGCATGGGCCGCGACGTGGCGATCATCAACCGCGGCGACACGCTGCTGGGCGGCGCGACCGGCAAGGTGATCGGCGACTACGTCACCGACACGCACCGCGCCAAGGGCACGCGTCTGGCGATGGGCGTGAAGATCCTGCACTGGATGCGCCAGGCCAACGGCATCGCGATCCACCTGTCCGACGGCCAGGTGCTCTTCGCCTCCGTCGTGGTGCTCGCGGTCGGCTCGGTGCCCTCGGTGTCGTGGCTGCGCGGATCCGGCCTGGTGCTGGAGGACGGTCTCATGTGCGAGACGAGCTGCCACGTGGTCGGCGGCACGGACATCGTGGCCTGCGGTGACGTTGCCCGCTGGCCCAACCTGCGGTTCGGCGGCGTGCAGCGCCGCGTCGAGCACTGGCTCAACGCGGTGGAGATGGGCCGCGCGGCGGCGGAGAACCTGCTGGTGGGCCGGGAGAGTTCCCGCCCGTACACGCCGGTGCCACGCTTCTGGACCGAGCAGTACGGGATGCGCATCCAGGGTGCGGGCCTCGCGGCGCTGGCGACGGACACGACGACGCTGTCGCAGCCGACCGGCGACCACCGCACGATCACCGGGTTCATCAAGGACGGCAAGCTCGTCGCCATGGTCGCGCTCGACTCCCCCGGCGCCCTGATCCGCCTGTCGCCGCAGCTGTTCCAGCAGAACACCGTCACCCGGCCCGGCCGCGAGGAGACGCTGACCCAGCACCTCCAGCGGCGCGAACAGCCTCAGCCGCAGGCCGAGGCCCCGCGCCAGGAGGTGCCGCAGGAACGGCCCGTGCCGCAGGAGCCGCCGAGGCGTGAGCCCCAGCCGCGGTACGAGCCCGCGCCGCAGACCCAGTACCAGCCCGAGCCGCAGACCCGGTACCAGCCGGAACCGCAGACCCGGTACCAGCCGGAGCCGACGACCCGGTACCGGCAGCCCGAGCCGGAGCCGCGCTACGAGCCCGAGCCGGAGCCGGAGCTGACGCAGTACCAGGAGCGGTACGCCGCTCCCGCGGCCGCGCGGTACCAGCCGGAACTGGAGGAGCCGGAGCAGGAGCGCGAACTCGTGGACGCGATGGCCGAGGCGTTCCTGCCCCGCAGGACACAGGCCCCGCGGTCCCGGTCCGGCGGGCAGCCCAGGCTGCTCGTCCGCTCCGGCGGGGGC
>Ga0307507_10011746_pt1 | contig 10972 bp, 8 predicted proteins | sample 7_EM_MG_FD_207223 | JGI IMG/M metagenome (GOLD analysis project Ga0307507, IMG submission 207223) | Populus trichocarpa ectomycorrhiza microbial communities from riparian zone in the Pacific Northwest, United States - 7_EM | ecosystem: Host-associated > Plants > Roots > Unclassified | place... | reverse complement strand
CACCTGAACAATCGCTCGGGTAAACAATAATCAGGGCGGTCCGCCAGCACCCGATTTATCGAGGACATCCGGGTGGTTGCTCGAGCCGCCGCCGTCCTGCGGTTCGAGCCGAACGACCTTGGTCTCCAAATCGGTCGTTGCGTCGGCTTTGGCGGCGCGCTCCGGCTGATTGGAGACAGTTGTCACGTTGCCCTCGATGGCGGTGGTGACGACGCCGCCGGATCGGGTCTCCCTGAAAGGCATCGTCCAATCCTCCTTCGAGTCGGACGTAGCTTGCCGGTCAGAAATCAACCCGGTCCAAAACGTCAGGACTCAGCCCGGTTTGTACCGCGGCTTTCCCCCACCCCAACCCTCCCCCGCCTTGCGAAGCGAAGCTTCGCTGGGCGGGAGAGGGAGCGCATCAGTGCAAGCATCGATACGCTTCGAACAAAGGAAACGCTGAACTGGAACGGATTCGCGGTAGCGCAAAAAACCGCATCTCGTCCGGAACCATGGATCACGTGAATCGCGGATGGGTTTGCGCCTGGAGATTCGGATTGTGGTCGGGCTGCTCGCACATTGGCATGGCACGTGCCGGGCACGGCTTGCGGCTTGTCTTGCTACCTCAGCGCGTTCATGCACATATTGCACTTGACGTCTCGCGCGCCAGACCGCCGCCGTCTGAGCGCGCCGAAAAATTCGCTGGGGGGCCGATGTCGACGACCGACGAGCAGGCGCTTGTTGACCGGGCTGCGCAAGACAACGAACAGCGCGAGGAATTCAAGGCCGGTCCGTCGCGACCGGCGCGACGGCTGGTCCTATTCGCCGACGGCACCGGCAACGCCTTCACCAAACAGGAATCCAATGTCTGGCGCCTTTACGAGGCGCTCGACCGCACCAAACCCGACCAGGTCGCGTACTATATCAAAGGCGTCGGCACCGCCGGCTGGGCGCCACTGGCCGCGCTCGACGGCGCGACGGGGATCGGCGTGCCCTCCAACGTGCGCAAGCTCTACCGCTTCTTGTGCTGGAACTGGCAGCCGGGCGACAAGATCTACATCTTCGGTTTCAGCCGCGGCTCCTTCACGGCGCGCACGCTTGCGGCCTTGATCGGATCGCAAGGCCTGATCCCGGCGGAGATCGACGGCGTCCCGGTCGCGCATGAGGAGATGCAGCGCAATGCGATGGCAGCCTGGCGCGAATATCGCAGGGCATCCGTGCCGTGGCACAAGAGCCTGCCCACGATCTGGCTTGCGCGTCTGCTGCGCGATGGCGTGCTCGCGCTGTATCATCGCATCCTGCGCCACCGCTCCTATCAGGACGTCCGCAAGGCGATGGATGGCCGATCCCATGTGGAGATCGAATTTCTCGGCCTGTTCGACACCGTGGAGGCATTCGGCGTTCCGGTCGAGGAGCTTCGTACCGCGGTCGACTGGGCGATCTGGCCGATCTCGTTCCGCAACCGCCTGCTCTCGCACAAGGTCAAGCGCGCCCGGCACGCGCTGTCGCTCGACGACGAGCGCACCACCTTCCATCCGATCCGGTTCGATCAAAGTGATCCAAGGCGGCCGGAGCCGGGAGAGCCGGAGCAGATCAAGGAAGTCTGGTTCGCCGGCGTGCATTCCGACGTCGGCGGCGGCTATCCGGACGGCACCCTGTCCTACGTGCCGCTGGTGTGGATGGCCGAACAGGTCGAGGCTGACCTTCGATTTCAGCCGGGCCAGATCGATCACTTCAGGGCCTATCAATCGCCGATCGGCCCGATCCATGATTCGCGGGACGGCGCCGCGATCATGTACCGCTATGGTCCGCGCCCGATCGGCGAAGACGACGCGATCGACGGCGGCCCGCCCGTGATCCACCTCGGGGTGGTCGAGCGCATGCTGCACGGCTGCGACAACTACGCGCCGATCATGTTGCCCGCCAGTGCGAAAGTCCTGTTGCCGAATGGCGAGGTGATGCCGCTGACGGAGGAGAACACGCGCAAGGCGATGAAGGCCGCCTATGCGTCATCGGCAAGGGCACAGGGCGGCCACGCCACCGCGGCCGCCGACGCCTTCGTCAGGATGTCACCGCCCGACGACGATATGGTCCAGCAGGCGCTCGACACCGTGTGGTGGCGGCGCTTTGCCTATTTTTCGCTGCTCGGGACGATCGCGCTGCTGGCCGCATGGCCATGGGTGGCGATCAAGGTGGTCGGGCTCCTGAAGGGGCCGACGGACAGCATTGAGGCCGGCGGCCACAGCGCGCTGGACGCCATACGCTGGCTCGACTACGGCGCGGGCGCCGTCATCGGACCGCCCGCGAGCTTCCTGCAGGGGTTTCTGCCCTCCTATGTCGAACCCTGGCTGAAGATCGCGCTGTTCTATCCCTTCGCGACGACGCTCGTCCTCCTCCTCGTCGCCATCACGTGGCATTTCAACTCGTTTCTGCGCGACCGCATCCAGGAGCGCGCCCGGCTCGCCTGGAACCGGCCGCATCGGATGGTCACGGACATCGGCAAGGCGAGCGGACTCTTGACCATCGGTCGCGCGATGCGGCTGCACGCGGGACCGGTGCGCACGATCTTCAGCAAAGCCCTGCTTCCGACGGTGTTCCTGATCGTCATTTTTGGCGCGGCACTGCTCGTTGCCGGCCGCAGCTATTTCAACTGGCGCGTCGGCACCGGGGACCTCTGCGAGGCCGCGGCCTCGCCCATCGCCGCCGGCGACCAGCCGGTGGCGGCGCCAACCCTGTTCGAGACGCGCAGACTGTGCTGGGGCAGCGGGCTCTGGATCGAGAAGGGCCGCAAATATCGGATCTGGATCGACGTCAGGGATCCGTGGTTCGACCGCACCATCATGTCGGGCGCCAACGGCTTCCGCGACTCCAGCTGGCGCCATGTGCTGGCCTCGTCGATCCGCCGCTGGTCCGGCGCCGGCTGGTTCCAGCCGGTGCTGCGTATTGGCGCCAAGGGAAATACCGAACTGCCGCTGGAGGCGATCAACGTGATGCCGGCCGACCAGCTGCCGCGCCCGCTCAACCCGATGGATCCCGAGGACAAAACAACGCGCCCGGTTCGCCTCGAGGACACCGCCGAATTCAAGGATCCCGCCAGCGAACTGCACCGCAGCTGGCAGCCGTTCGGCAATTTCGCGCCGATCCCGGCCGCCGCACTCCCGGCCGCCGGCAATGTCTGGCGCAAGCAGGGGCTGGCGGATCGCATGGTCGCGGACTTCGTCGCAGCTGATACCGGCGAGATCTTTCTTTACGTCAACGACGCGGTCCAGCTGTTCCCGTTGCTGGGTCCGTTCAACAAATACTACAACAACAACAGCGGCACCGCGCAGGTGCAGCTGCAGCGCATGCCGCTGCCGCCGGCGCCGCCCGGGAATTGAAAGCACGAGGGACTATAAAGACGAGGTTGGGCGCGTGCGCTCAAAGGACGACCTGCGATGCGCAGCGCCGGCCACGAGCAAGCTCCCTTCTCAATCCGCTTGCCCGCGCCGCAGGGTCAGCGCATGGACTTCCTCGGGTGCCCTGACACGGAACGCGCGGGGCTGGGTCAGCACCTCCGGCTGCAGGATCTCGTCGAGCTGTTCGCGCGTCAGCAATTTCTTCTCCAGCACCAGGTCGTAGACGCTCATCCCCGTGACCAGCGCCTGCTGCGCGATCTCGGTGGCGTTGGCATAGCCGATATAGGGGTTGAGCGCGGTGACGATGCCGATCGAGCGCTCGACGCCGCGGCGCAGATGCTCGCGGTTGGCGGTGATGCCGCTGACGCATTTGCTCGCCAGCGTCAGGCAGCCGGCGGTGAGGTGCTTGACGCTCTTGAACAGGCTGTGGGCGATGATCGGCTCGAAGGCGTTGAGCTGCAGCTGGCCGGCTTCCGCCGCGAAGGAGACCGTGATGTCGTTGCCGATCACCTCGAAGGCGATCTGGTTGACCACCTCGGGGATCACCGGATTGACCTTGCCCGGCATGATACTGGAGCCGGCCTGCATCGGCGGCAGGTTGATCTCGCCGAGGCCGACGCGAGGTCCCGACGACAACAGCCGCAGATCGTTGCAGGTCTTCGACAGCTTGACCGCGACCCGCTTCAGTACGCCGGACAACTGCACGAAACTGCCGCAGTCCTGCGTCGCCTCGATCAGGTTCGAGGCGGTGACGACCGGAATGCCCGTGACATCGCGCAGGTGCGCGCAAACCAGCCGGGCATAGTCCGGATGCGCATTGATGCCGGTGCCGATCGCGGTCGCGCCCATGTTGATCTCGCAGACCAGCAGCACGGCCTCCTTCAGCCGCTGCTCGTCCTCGCCCAGCATCACCGCATAGGTCGAGAACTCCTGGCCGAGCGTCATCGGCACCGCGTCCTGCAACTGGGTGCGGCCCATCTTGATGATGTCGCGGAATTCCTCCGACTTCGCCTCGAACGCCCCGCGCAGCACCGCCATGGCGTCGACCAGCCGCATGATGCCGGTGTAGGCCGCGAGCTTGAGCGCCGTCGGATAGACGTCGTTGGTGCTCTGGCTCATGTTGACGTGCTCGTTGGGATGCAGCGCGTGGTAGTCGCCCTTGGGCTTGCCGAGCAGTTCGAGCGCGCGGTTGGCGATGACCTCGTTGGCATTCATGTTGGTCGAGGTGCCGGCGCCGCCCTGGATGACGTCGACCACGAACTGGTCGTGCAACCGGCCGGCCCGGATCTCCTCAGCGGCCGCGACAATGGTGTCGGCGCGCGTCGCATCGAGCAGGCCGAGTTCGCAGTTGGTCCGCGCCGCGGCCAGCTTGATCGAAGCCAGCGCAGCGATCAGGTCCGGATAGATCGAGATCGGCGTTCCGGTGATCGGGAAATTCTCCACCGCCCGCAGGGTGTGGACGCCATAATAGGCCTCCACGGGGACATCCCGGTCACCCAGGAGATCGTGTTCGCGTCGCATGCTCATGGGAGACCTTTCGCGGGTTCGTGAGAGCGGGATAACATCAGGAAGCGACGGATTTTCCAAGCCCGGAGGAGCAGGTGCCTGCCGAAAGGATTGGGACGAATGGCAGAACCGGATCGCCGGTCCACGAGCCCCCCATGAACATGGCTGTCGCAACGCGCGTGGCCGGGGTTAGATTGGGGAGGCTGCGGGGACGGCAGCCGGAGCGCACGCGATGACATGGTCTGGTGATCAGGGCCCCGCGCAGGCCATCACGGTCTTGCTGGTCGAGGACGACGCGCCGACATGCTGGCGGCTGCAGGACGCTCTCGCCAAGGCCGGTTACCAGGTGAGATCCGCGGCGACCCTCGCCGAGGCCCGCGCCTGCCTCGACCAGGGCCGCCCGAAGGTGCTGCTGACCGACCTGCAACTGCCGGACGGCCACGGCGTCGATCTGATCCGCGAGACGCGGCAGCGCTTCCCCGACACCGAGATCATGGTGATTTCGATCCTCGGCGACGAAGAGAGCGTGATTGCGGCGATCACCGTCGGCGCCACCGGCTATCTGCTCAAGGACGCGTTTCCGACCGACATCGCCGCGACCGTCCGCGACCTCGTCGCCGGGCACTCACCGATCTCGGCATCGATCGCGCGCTTCATCGTGCGGCGGACCCAGAGCCAGTCCGAGCCGCCGCCGGGACCGCCGCTCAACACCGCCAGGCTGACGCCGCGCGAGATCGACATCCTCTGGGGGCTCGCCAAGGGATTCAGCTATGCCGAGATCGCGAGCCATCTCGGCCTGTCGCGCCAGACCGTCCCCGGACATATCAAGAGCATCTACCGCAAGCTCGAGGTCCATACCGGGGGCGAAGCCGTCTTCGAGGCGGTGCAGCAGGGCCTGATCAAGCTGTGACCGACGCGGCGGCAAAACCGGTGCTGTCTTCGGATCGGCGACACCGGCGGACGCGGCCATCGGCCCTCGTGCAATACATCCTGCTGCAGGCCCTGATCGTCATCCTCTGCGTCGTCGCCCTGCGCGAGCCGCTGCCGGAGCCGACCGCGGCCTACGGGCTGGACGCGTTCAACTTGAGCGAGGGCGGCATCACGCGCGCGGTCACGCTTCCGAGCTTCACCGCGGCGCGCTCCGCCGCGGATGACGCGCCCGTCTTCAGCGGCCAGTTCATCTGGCAGGACCAGGAGCCGCGGCGTGCCTGGTCGGTGTTCGTGCCGCGCTTCACCAACGGCGTCGAGGTCGCGGTCAACGGCGTCGTGGTGCTGGACAGCCGGCGCGATCCCGCCGCCAACCGGCCCGACCGCAACACCGCGGCGATCGCGGTGATTCCCTCATCGCTGCTGCGCGCCGGCGCCAACGATCTCACCGTCCGGCTGTTCGTGTGGGGACCGATCACCGGATTCCTCGATCGTCTCTATGTCGGCCCGGACGACGTGCTGCGCCACTATTACGATCAACGCACACTGCTGTTCGTCACCCTGCCCGTGGTGTTCTCGGCCTGGCAGGCGATCCTGGCGGTGATCCTGACCATCATGTGGGTGATGCGGCGCCATGAACCGGCCTATGGCGTGCTGGCGGCGGCGATGGCGATCGGCGTGGTCCAGGCGTTCCTGTTGACACCGCTCGACGAGACCCGTTTCGCGCCGCTCAACGCGATCGCGATCGCCTCCGCGCCGATCGAGAGCGGGCTGGTGCTGGCCTTCGCCATCCTGTTCTTCGGCCGAAAATGGCCGCGCTATGGCGCCCTGATCTTCCTGCCCGGCCTTGCGCTGATCGCGAGCGGATTGATCGGAGGTCCGACCGCGGTGCGCGGCATGTATCTGATTGTCGGCACGCCGACGGTCGGCCTCTGTCTCATGCTGCTGGCGGTGATCGCGGCCAAGGCGGTGCTGCGACGCCAGGACGTCGCCAGCCTGCTGTTGGCCTGCGCCGTCACGATCGTGCTGACCTGCTGGACTCACGACATGCTCTCGGTGCTGCAGCTCGTCCCCGACCGGCGCATCTTCTTCTCGCGCTTGTCCTACTCGGCGATGCTGGTGGCCATCGGCGCGGCGCTGACCTGGCGCTTTGCGCGCGCGCTCAATCAGGTCGACAGCTTCGCCGGTCGCATGGTCGTGCTGGTGCGCGAGGCCGAGGACAAGCTGAAGGCCAGTTTCGCCCGCGAGGAGGAACGGGCGCGTGCCGTGGCGCTGGCGCGCGAGCGCACCCGGCTGATGCGCGACCTGCATGACGGGCTCGGCGGCCAGCTCGTGAGCATCGTGGCGATGAGCGAGCGCGACAGCGCCAGCACGCCGATCGGCGACGCCGCGCGCGCCGCGCTGAAGGATCTGCGCCTGGTGATCGATTCGATGGACGACATCGGCGGCGACCTGATGCTGGCGCTGGGATCCTGGCGCGAGCGCGCCATGGCGCAGCTGCGGCCGCACGACATCGCGCTCGATTGGCACGCGGTGCCACAGGGCCTGCCGCTGCATCCCGAACTCAGGCCATGGCACGTCGTCCAGATCGTGCGGCTATTGGATGAAGCCCTGACCAATGCCGTCAAGCACGCCGCGGCACGGCGCATCAAGGTCGACATCGAGCTGCTCACCGACGCCTCGGGCTATGCCTGCGGCTGCATCACCGTCGAAGACGACGGCAAGGGTTTTTCGCTCGCTCCCGACGGCACGGCCACCGACCGCAGTACGACCGGGCGCGGCCTGCGCAACATGCAGAGCCGCGCCGCGCGTTGCGGCGCCGAGCTCGAGCTGATGTCCGACGCCGGCGGCACGCGGGTGCGGCTGAAATTGCCGCGCCGCTTTCCCGACAGCGACGCCGCGGCCGGCTGAATGTTTTCTTGAGACGCCTCGTCCCTGGGGTCAGCGTCGGCCGATGCGATTGACCGGACCACCGCGGTTCACCGGCGTTCCCGGACGGACACCGACCCCGGGCGCGCCGACGCCGACGCCCGCCACGGCAACACCGGGCGTGGCAACGACCGCGACCGGCGCGCCAGGCCGAACCACGCAGCCCTTGGGCACGCCGACCGTCTTGCAATAGACGACCCCGGCGCTGGCCGGACCGGCCCAAAGCGCCAGCGACGCCAGGGCCAGGAGCGCCGTGGCGGCAGCCCCGGCGCCCATCCATTCCATTCTGTCCAACATGATCATCTCCATCATCTCCCTAGAATCGCATCCGGTCCGGCAATGGACCGATCGGCCACCGCGGCCGATGCGGGATGACCATGGGATGCCGCCGCGCGCGGCAATATCCCATGAAGATGGTGCGGCGTGGGTTGTGCAGTGTGGCGCGGTGCCATGAACATGGCATGGACCGCGATAATGGCTTCGAGGAGTTTGCGGCCGCTTCGCAATGAAGCTTCCGCATTTTCAACTCATCGAAGGGTGATCCATGACGAAATCCATTTGCGTCTCGCTCGCCGTCCTGCTTGCCGGCGTCACGCTGGCCTCCGCGCAATCCGCTCCGACCCCGAGCGAGCAGATGTCGTGTCGCGGCGACGCCAGCAAGTTCTGCGCAGAGCATATCGGCAAGCCGCCGGAGATGAACGCTTGCCTGCGCGAGAACAAGGGCAAGCTCTCCGAGGCCTGCCGCAAGGTCGTGGAGTCCCACGGCGGATAGCCCCGCCGCCTTCATCCGGGCCGGGTGAGGCGCTATCTGAGGGTGATGATCGCGTCCGCCGCGAAGGTGAGGATCAGGACGACGTAAGCAGCGGCCGCGAGCCGGCGGTCGTCCTGAAAATGCGCGATGATTGCGAGCCCAGCCGATGTCTCGCAACCGAGGGCACGCCCCGTTTCTTTCGACATCATCCGGGAACGATAGGTCGCGGCAAATTCCGACAGCGCGCGCGCATCCCAGAACTAATCATCGCAAAAGAATTGCGGGGATAAAATCGTCTTGGGTTGTGCTGCGCTCAGGGCCTCCGTCAGGAGGCTCGTTCGGCCTCAGATCGCGGCGGCGACCTTGTCGAGGCCGATGACGCGGGCGAGCCTGCGCACCTCGTCCTTCTGGTCTTCGCGCAACTGGAACAGCAGCGGCATCGCGGCGGATTTCAGTTGCTGCACTTCCTCAGAGTCCGGATCGATCGGCACATTGCCCGCATTCGGATTGGAGAGGCGTGCGACCTGGATCCTGCGCGCCACGGCCCGCAAGGCGCTCTCCACAGCCGGCCAGTAAGATGCCTGGTCGGACGTGAGACGCAACCGATCCTTGATCCCTGCGATCTGCGCGTCGCTGAAGACCGCATAGGATTTCGGCGGCTGCGGCTTGGCGGCGGCCTTGGGTTTCGACGGCGCCACCGGGGTCGAGTCCGGCGGGCTGAGACCGCGCGGAACCAACGATATCGGATCCAAAGCGGAGGGCGAAGCGGGAAGCGCCGACGTCACGGCTGCAGCGGCCTCGAGGTCGGCCGCGCTGCTCGCGGCATAGGCCTGACGCAGCGGCTCCTTCAATCCGGATGGCTGCGCCGTCCCGAAGGCGGATGGCAGCGTCGTCACCGCCAGCTTGTCCTGCTTGCTTTCGCGGTTGGCGACCGGGTTCACCGACTTCGCCGGCAGCATTTCCATAGGCGCCGCCGGCACGCTGTCGCGGCCAACGATGCTTGCCACCGCCGTTATAGCGATGAGGCAACAGGTCAGGGCAATGATCGCGATTGTCTTTGTCAAATCGAACTCCGCACGCGCCGACCGACCGGGTTTACAGTTAAGAACACCGGATGTCGATCATGCGTGTTAATTGCGGCCTAACCAAGCCGCCAGGACAGCACGAGTGTGGATGGGGACGTAAAATCGCACCTAGATGGCAAAAATCAGGCCGCGGCAGCCAATTCGTAGGCTGCCTGGATATCGGCCACAATATCCGAGGCCTCCCAAATAGCCCCGGATTCAACCGATTGCAGGCTTACTGTCCAATTTCCACCCCTACTTGTACGAGGCACGCTGACAATGTCGAATTGAACGTTCCGGCACAGCGGATGCCGCTGCAAGGCGTTGGTCACACGCCACCTGATTTCGTCGAGTGTGGCCGGCGTTTTTGAATTCCTGTTGATATCCATCGCGCGTCCCTTTTTTGACCCCGCTCCCGACCTGATGCGATTGAACCGGGCGGTAAGGGAACCTTGGGACGAGATGGTTAATGCCGGGTTAACGCCGCGCGATACTCCTCGAGGGTCCGCGCGACGAGTTGTTCCACCGATGGAACATCGGCGACGCCCGACGTCGAATGCCCGGCGCTCCAGATATCGCGCCAGCGCGTCGGCCGGCTTTCGCGCGCGCCGATGTCGATATCCTTGCCAATGTCGATCGCGCCGCGCTCCGGCAAATGATCGGGATCGAGCCCGGCATCTCGAATCGAGGGCCGCAGCATGTTGGTCTCGAGACCGGTAAAGGCCCTGGTCAACAGGATATCGTCGGCGCTAGCTTCCACCAGCATCGCCTTGTATCTCGCGTCCGCCATGCTCTCGCGCGTGGCGATGAACTTGGTGCCCATATAGGCGAGGTCGCAGCCCAGCACTTGCGCCGCGCGCAGCGCGTACCCGTCGCTGATGCCGCCCGCGAGCACGATCGGCCCATCGAAGAACGCGCGCACCGCGCGCACGAAGGCGAACGGATTGAGCCAGCCGGTCTGGCCGCCGGCCCCCGCCGTCAACAGCACGAGTCCGTCGGCGCCGGCCGCGACCGCGCGTTCGGCGTGGCGGATGCTCGCGACATCGGCGAGCACCAGCGCGCCCGCATCATGCAGCGGCTTGACCACCGGCGCCGGCGAGCCGACCGAGGTGATGACGATTTCCGGCCGATGCCGCAACAGCACCGCGAGATCCTGCGCAAGGCGCGCGTTGGAGCGATGCACGATCAGGTTCGGACACGGCGGCGCGGGCGCCGAACCACAGGCGTCGCGATGCCTGTTCAGGCGATCGTCGATGTCGGTCAGCCAGCGCTCGAGTTCGTCCACGTTGCGACAATTCACCGTCGGAAAGGCGCCGATCACGCCGTTGCTGCACGCTGCCGCCACGAGATCGACTCCCGAGACCAGGAACATCGGTGCCGCGATCAGCGGCAGGCACAAACGATCGCGAAAGCGCATGAGA
>Ga0307507_10011745_pt1 | contig 10972 bp, 15 predicted proteins | sample 7_EM_MG_FD_207223 | JGI IMG/M metagenome (GOLD analysis project Ga0307507, IMG submission 207223) | Populus trichocarpa ectomycorrhiza microbial communities from riparian zone in the Pacific Northwest, United States - 7_EM | ecosystem: Host-associated > Plants > Roots > Unclassified | place... | reverse complement strand
TGTTTTACTGTATTTCACCGTAACTAGTCTTTTCTATTTTATATTAGGTGACTTCACACCTTACCCAAATAGGCTAGTGTTCCAGATTTTAAAACGGACCGGAATGTCTTAACAAGTTATGGGATAGTCGCAACAATTGGTTCGATCGATAAGAAAGAGTCGTGTAATGCCGGATAAGACTAAGGGATGCCTCCTGCAGACCAGGTCAAAACGGAGCCAACAATATGAGAATTGGCCATCTTCTAACATAGCGAATAATTGTCTGCCATGCGAACACATGGAGATTATTCGTAAATCTATTTTAGCAACGGATACATGTTCGTATAGCCATCTAGGCGGACGGGCACTACACCCTCCCCACGAGAGAGGCATACGTGGCAATAAGTTGCGCAAACGAGAGTAGAACCATAACGGACGTTCAGGGTCAAGTCGGGCTCCCACTTCAAAGAAGTCGAGCTAGGTGGGCGAGAGATACTTAGTTATAGGGAAAAATTATGTAGCCCGCGAACACCCAGACGCGGAATATAAATATCGAGGTGTATTCGGAGCTGCTATCTATCATCAAGCAACGAAGAAGAGATCTTAACAATATATACACGTTAAAACCAATACTTCTCGTTCTATCCACCATATTTCTATCTTGAGTCTTGTCTCCCTAGACTCATTCTCCGAAATTACCAACGATCGGGCCTAGTATATTCGTCTGCTCTTAGAATATTACTACCCCCATAACACCTGTGGTCCACCTGGTCCACTCCGATCCATTCTGATTCACACTTTTTGAAATTTTACCAAAAATGTGGACCAGCGTGGATCAAGGTGGACCAGGAGGACCATGGGGACCATAACCCCCCTTGGTAGACCAGGACTGGTTTTTACATTTTGCTGATGCAGTTGAAGGTGCTACAACCACTTGGACTGCGAAGGAGGAGGATCCTCTTCTGCAACCACTGAGTCTAGTAAAGAGACCTCAGAGCGGGCTACTGTCCGTGATACTAATCTGCCTGTAGAGCATGTAGTAACAAGCGCATCTGACCGAAGCGTGAGTCAATAAAATCGCCCAATAGAGTAGCCATACAACATAACCTGATCTCCTTTCACCACTGTTACACCATCAGGATATGTGAAGTAGCTAGCACCACGCTCTTGCAGCTGTCCTAATGAGACTAGACTGACATCTCCAAAGCCTAGAGCATGGTAAACACTACTTATGGTGTGCATATGACTCCCCGATGGGATACTAACTGGAAGTACAGCAGTTGCGATTCCAATTGCATCTAGAGTCTCTCCCCATTTCCAACCTTAATATGCTGTGCAAAAGAAAGTGAATGATAGTTTGAAGTAAGTCGCCTAAACAAGTTATATGCTTGGTACATAGTACAGAGTCGAGATACTATAAAGGTGAGCAGTCAAGAGTAGTGGGAACATCAAAGCATCGCAAAGAAAGAGCACATTCTGAATTATCAAAAGCTAAGATATAAGCAGAGTGCTGCACTTGTAGAGTTTGTGGCTCTCCCTTCTCCATATTGGAGGATAGACGCCGCAGTGGTCTCTTTTCCAGAAACTGTTGCCAGCATTTCTCAGAAGAATGGTTTGATTGATGACAGTGCTTATATGGTGTACGATGATGCTGACTATGGTGAAGCTGCACATGCTGCCGGTGCCCTGAATGTACTCAGACAGCTTGATTATGATATGACGCATTGCCGGAGGTTGAACACTATCCCTTAGCTCTACCTATATAGAGTGCTGTATGAGCATTATGAGGATGGTAGGGCCGTTCAGTAGCTTGGCGCAACTCTTCTGCTGCAAGGGTCTGGTGGACTAAGGTGAGTCTAATCTGCTGAGTAAGGATAAGTGAGCTACGAATAGTAGCAATAAGTTGATGATAAGACTTTATGAGACTGTCCAAAACCTGATTAATGAGCTGTAAACATGAAAGATTGATCCCAACAGAGAAGACTTGCAAGAAGAGATTATTAGCCTCAGTGATATAGCTATAAATTGTTAGCTCAAAGCACAGAGAGGGACTCTGAAACTACAGCTAGATAGCACTCTGATGAGCAATAGAGTTGGCCTCAATCCGCAGAGTAAGAAAGACCCAAACTTCGCAAGGACCATGCATAGACAAGAGTATAGAGAGTAGTTCTTCCCTGATATGTGATTCAATTAGATCCAAAGCCTTTGCAGCCCAGAGCACATCATCCCCCGATGCAATCACAGCTGCCTTCCTGGCTGCCCAACTCTCCTTTGTTGTTTCTAAAGCCCTCTTTTGAGCAGGCCCAGTGGGGTCAACAACATCCCACAGCTGCTCTGCACAGAGGTGGTCGGTCGTACGATGCTTCCATAACGTCTAATTGTGGGCTATAAGAAGCAGACACTTGAGGACTCAGCCGCTTTCAGTCATACTACTTGTAGTAGCTGACGTTAAAGACATGGCCCAGAAGATTACAGAAAGAATAATCAATGCAAGAAGATAGAGATAGCAAGTAGCCTTCAGAAGAAAATAAAATAATGCAGTATAGTAGGAAGAGCACTCATAACAAAATCAGGAAGCTTAAGGGCTCATAGTATGAATGTTTGTGTCCCCAAGTAAGAGAGAAGAAACTTAACTTTCAAAATAAAAAGAGATAGGAGGTACTAATATACTACATCAATTGAGCAGCCAGACTAGACACTGTGTCCTATATCACATAAGTCATTTTTCCAACATGAGGTAGTTGTGATACCCTTATTCCAACACGACAGATTGAGAAAAGAAATAGGAGTCTTCTGACGAAAGGAAAGGAGGAGAAAACTACCACTGGACGGCGGATAAGGACTAAGTCCAACAAGAAGATGAGTGATAAGAGATGATACTAGATTTAAGATATTGAGAAGCAGAGGAACTGGGGCAGGGACGAAAATCGGAAAAATTATCGTGGAAAAGACGGATATGATCAATGTGATAATAGGGGGAAAGCGATCGGGTTGCTAGACATCTTAGACTAAGGAACACACTAAGGGTGGTGCACCGAGTGATAGGATATGATTACAATCCGGAACATCCTAGGCGAGCTACACAGCCAGTACCTTCAGTCGCCCGGCCCGTCCTAGACTGGGGCCAGGTCGACAAAAGGCGAGGGTGTCTCCTCTTTGGAGGGACTGGAGAGTGTGACGGCAGTCGACTGTGGGCACTTGCCGGTTCCCGACAAAAAGAACCTGAACATAGAGGCTAGCGAAACAGGGCGGGTGATCTAAAGGTAGTTTACTTGGCCCACTGGAGAGCTTCATGCAGCGTGTGAATAGGTTGTGAATTAATAGAAAATAAACTATTGCATAGTAGCTAGTTTTGGGTTACCTCCTGGTAATGAATGGGTCATTATTTTGACATTCTGAAAAACAATCTAAGACTTAGCTGGTTTTGCAAGTTATCATAAATATTATCATACTTAATTTTCAACTATTTCTCTTTTAAATAGCAGTGAATAACCTGTTCTTAGTATATTCTACTTGGTTAAAACCAGAGCCTGTAATAAACACTATGATATGAATTGCTACCTAATATACTAAACCCTTATCCTTTTAATCCTAGTCGACCTTAGGCAAGAAAAAAGTCAGATGAGAATTTTCCAGATTCTAACAATGCCAAAAAGTGCTGCAATATTGTTCAAAAGCTTCTGTATAGCCGAAACTCTCGGTTAAGTTTGAATACAGAATGTTGAAAGAGTGTTTTTGGAGGAGTTGAGAAAGTCAATTCCTAAAGGTTGCTGCTGGATTGAATGTAGAGGAATGGCATATCATACAAAGCTTTTTTTTTTTGCTTTGCAATTTACATGAAAGTTTCCTTATATTTATATATTTTCTATCTTTGAGTAGTTGTGGTCGTGTAGGAGGGGAATTTATCGTGACTGAAAGGTTGCCGTTGCACTCCTACCGTACTCGCAACGATTTTTGGGCTTGATATAGGGGGGCAGGTTCCTCACCATGTGGGGCTACTCATTTAAGCCATCCATGGCAAGCTCAACCCCTGCTGGGACAGTACAGTCAAACCTCACTATCCCAGATCTCGATAATACAGATACTGTACCTCGCTGTTCCATATGAAATGCTGTGAATTCAAAAAAAATTCACAGCAAAACTTGACCTGTTATCCCGGATCACTCGTTGTCCCGGACAGATTCTTCGGATTTTGGCCATCCGGGATAGCGAGGTGCGACTGTATCGTACTGGGCTTGAGCATGGTGCCTTTGATTGAGTCAGGAAAGGGAATGAAAAAAAAAAAAATGAAAAAAAGAACGAGGCCAGCGGTGTGTTGCCCGAACCCTTGTTTCGCAATGAGATATAGCAAGCATTATAGTAATATTAGTAGATTGACGGGGATTTCCGATACTAGAGTATGTAAATCATGGCTAACTATCCATGCTTATCTGTGGGCGCAACTAAAATTATACCCTCAACGTTCCGCTGCTACTTCCTGCCTAGGACGAGTTTGGCTTCGAGGCACGCGACCCTCCGCCCCACCCTGGAACTCATGAATACTTAAACTTGAGTTATCGCAAAAACTCGAGAAGAAAAACGATAAGAGGTTGTGGTCGCCTCTTTTAGTAAGGGGCGATGCACATTCCTTTTGTTTTGTCCCAATTCAGAGGCTAGTTTGCGGTGTTTTCATCTCGCTGAGCGGGGAAGTGGGATCGCAGCATCCAAGCACATTTTCCTTCTATTCGAATTCCTGTGGGTATTCGGCCGAGAAAAGATAGTGAGTCCAGTTGAAAATACCTAGCTGACCGGCTAAGGCTAGTAATAGCGGCTCCTGCGGCCAGACTGACTCAAGGCATATCTACCTTTTCGCTAGCATCGTGACTCCGGAGCGTGGTCTAATCATGCGACATCACTGTATCCGTGGAAGTTCCTGTTTTGCCCCTGTTCATTATGTTGGATCTTCTGAGGTCTCTAGGGGAGGGGGGTGTTCGTATTGCTTAAGTCTGAGATTTGATGTGGCTAAAGCGCTGTCGGGTGTAGGCCTCCCACCTTCGACAACTGAAAACACTTTTAGATGCTGCCCTGGGGCTGGTGGTATGAAGTGCGAAGGGTCTATGCCCACTGATATCGTGGCAATAACCTCTGACTGTATCATGCTTTACTCATGATGCACTGGTCCTTTCAGGGTTCCGATATTTCCGTTTCCAAGGACCGTGCCTGCGGGTTTGCGGGCGGCAAATTATATACGGGTCGACTAAGTTGGTGGGGTTATTTTGCATACGCTCAGCAATGTAGAAGATACATCCCCCGAGCCCATGAAGGCCTAAAGGGCTCATTATAGGCTTTGAAGATTCTGCATAAGGATAACTAGAGAAGAACCCGGTCATGATATGCAATGCTGTGTAAGGTCAGGAAATAATTGAAATATGAAAGAAAAGCTGCATAAACACCTCTACCGCCCGTGACAAGCCGCTTAAACAAGAATAAACAATGCACCCCCAGTAACCTTATTAATACTATGAACAGAAAGGAAAATGATGACGCGGGACAATGAGGAAACAACACTATAATATACCTTTAGGAAATGTCCAAGTAGAGGGTAGGGACCAATTGGGGTTTATAAACAAGATATAGGGAAAGAGCTGAGGAAAATACAAGATAACAGAGGTTGATGTGACTAATTAACGCGAATCCGTAGGTTTTAATGGTGTGTTAGCTCCAGTGCCGGCGGTCCTTTCATAGTAATCGTCTCCATCGTCCTCCTCGTCACTACTGACACCGAGATCCTCATCCTCATCCTCACTCTCAGCCATGCTGCGTTTCCTCTCGTAATCCTTCATGTGCGCGGTCGTCATAGTCCTGCCGAGTCGTTCTAAGGCTTGCATGGCGGGAGAGGTCTTCGTGCCGGAGCGTCTACGACTCCTATGCCGCCTTCTTACTGCGGACCTCTCGATATCTACTGTAGGAATAGAACTGGTAATTAGGAGAGGAGTGGCTGAGCCCTCAAGGATTGGGCATGGTATGGAAGATTGCTCGGGGCTGGGGAAACGATACGGAAGACGAGGGTCACGATACGCTCGATTTGCTCCCACGCTGGATGAGGAACTTGTCAGTTTCAGTTGCTCTAGTAAGGGCGGTTAAATGGATGTGTACTTTCCGACGTGCTCATTTTCCATGCGGAAGAAGCACCAGATAAACCGACGAATTATCTCGAGGACAGCTATAATAAAACTCAATCCCGCCGAGTGCAGGGCTTCGCTTCCGTAGACGATATAGGAAACCCAAGTGAACCGTAAAATGGTATCCATTAGCATCGCAAAGTAGTAGACCCAACGTTTTTTGAAGCCAACAGCATCACGGACAAAAGGCCAGCTTGCGTATGGGTTTAGAAGCGACCAATCCATAACAATGTCCCAGAATACTTGACCAAGTTAGCCTAATCGGTAAGCAGAAAGAGGGCAGACTGACATGTATAGAAGGAGTTTATGGTAGCCATGGCGGCAAAGCAGGCTTTGAAGCGTGAGCTCTGGTTGTGCATGCGCCAGAGACCGAGCATCAGATAGTAGAGCATAGTGCAGGTGTATTTACCACTATTCGCCAACTGCGGGAATACCTGCCGAGAGTCACGATAGCGACGAAGGCATTGCAAGAAACGCCAAAGAGCGGGCAAGGCCGTGAAAAAGCCCACCACCAGACGGAAGTTCGAAGAATTGCATTGGACTGGATCATCCCAGCGGTTCTTATAGAGGCAGAAAAACAATGGGATATTCTAGGTAGGAAGTGTCAGAAAAGGAAGTAATAATATGGATTGGGCCAACGAACCCCAAGAGCATAAGTTTGCGAGCAAAGCATATCGGCAAGCCAGAAGTCCTTAAACTCGACACGCTTCAAACCGGAGACAAGTAACCTTGCCTGCGATCACAAGTGTTAGCTGGATGAGGAGCACCTGAGCTGGGAATCTAACCACTGAAAACAGAAAGAACTTTCTCGATCGGAAGTAAAATCGTTTGACTGGGTTGAATAGCACCGCTGCAGCTAGGGATATGTATATGATGGGGAAATGTATCATGTCAAGCCGATGTGGCCAGAAGTCGTAAACGCTGAACCAAAAGCATATTGCAAAGATTATAATGAAAAGCGAAGGAATCTGGGAGAAGGTTAGAAGAGTATTGAAATATAGATACGACGGAGAAAGGGCAAACCTCTAGGAACTCTCGATGGTTCAGTTGATATTTGGCATCGAATTCGAAGATGAAAGCGTAATTAATCTTATTCTTTGCCCAAACTCTTAAATTGATTGCAAACAAGAGGGTTTGAAGCAGGAAGAGGAAAACACCAGCCCAGACCTATTTCCAGATAGTTAAATAAAACATCGGGAGGATGGTTAGGATAGGTTCAACGGAGGGTACACAAACCTGGAGTAAGTAAGCGGTCTTCACAACAGTCTTCTCACTTTTTGACTCGAGCTTGTTTATGGCTTGCCAAGAGCCATAAGCACATATGACGAGCGAAGATCCTAGGTAGAAGCCACTTCGAAAAAAAGGTGCATGATAGACGGATTTATTTTCTCGTGTCCGGAGTCTCATAGCTGCCTCTTTCCGATTTGATTTCATGAAAAATCTGTGGTAAATCGAGGGTAGAAATTAGTAAGTTAATGGCAAAGATGCGGAGGTTCAGAAAAGCCCTCGGTTTATAGGGTTATCAAAACGGTGACCCGAGGGTACTAGGGGTGAGAGCAAGAGCCGAAAGAGAGGCCGATAATGGAAATAAGATCATAACACGAAAGATGATGTGTTGTGAAGATATGCATTTATGTTAGATTTACATACCTGGCAAACAATACTTCAGTCTCATTGATCAAATCATCAAGCTTGTTCTCAGATCCAGCGAAATAACTCTTGCTGATATGCTCGTTGAAAAAGCCAGGTGAGGTCCGTAGACCTGAAGCCTTATCGAACTTTTTGGTTATCTTGGAGAAGGCGTCCCTGTTTACAGAGATGTAGGATTTCAACAGCTCAAGACGTCGATAATATTCGATGAATGCGCGCTTGAGCTTTGATTTTGCTAGCCGATAAGTTGGATTATTAATTGGCTTTCGGCGCTGGTAATCTCGCGATGCGTTCATTCTGTGAGTGATTGCTGGTCCCATCGCTTCTTGACTTGAGCATTGGGGTGGCTTGAGCCCAGCCATCGCTACAACGGAGGGTTTCCACCCAATTCTCCGCTGGATAGATTGGTCGGGAGTAGGTTTATACGAATTCTCGGTAGCAGTAGTGCTCCAAGCGGAGGACTGCTTGCCTCCAGCATTATCTTCAAATCGCTCGGCGATGAACTCAAGTCCGTTTAGATCGCCGTCGGTCCGAGAGTGGGCCGTTAGCCACCTTAACCTTAGGATTCCCAACTGTTCTTTCATTTCATCAAATCTAATGATGGCCTCTAACTCCCTTCTTTTATAAAAGTTCTCGATCTTATTCAACTCTATGAGTAGCCACTTGTGGAATTCAGCAGACGCCCCCAACTGGGCCTCCGTGATATCAATGGTAGGAGCATCGGTTGATTGCCATGGTGCGGCAAAAAAGGAGGACAGACGGTTTACAAATGGCCGTGGACTGGTCATGATGGAGCGTCGAAAAAAGCTGGTCGACAGGGGTCTAGGATTGGAAGACCGACGACCCCTCGTGTGATCGTGTGAAAACAGGGCGCCTGGAAGAGGCGGGAGGTCTTCGCCCGGTCCGGTAGTTTCTGGTTGTGAAGGTTGGCCCGGGGGTTCGGGGTTGTTAGGCATGGTTCCCTCAGGACCAAGTTCAACGAGGGGTTGAAGCGGTTGTATAGGGTCTGGAAGCATTAAATCAGGTGGACCTACCGGGAGGTCGCCGGCATGACGGTCAGAATAGCTATAAGAATGGGAACTCGGTGGCTGTGATCCCGACATTGCCAACACACGAACACCGATAGCACCGTGTGTGTGTATCCAAGACCCAGGTGAATCTGGAAGCTCCCCATTACTGTTCCTGTTATTGGTTTGGGAATGCGAGGGGAGATTGCCTGCATCGGCGCCATCGGTAGGAATGGAACGCCTGTCAGCCGTAACCGGTCGCGGGGTCTGTGGTAGTGGCGGGCGAATGATTGAATTGGGAGTGGAATGAGGTGCTGAAGATGGTCGTGGGGTTTTCGGAACATCGTGGGCAACAGAGCTTCGCCAACGGTGATGGAGGTAATCTCTCGCATAGACTGACGCACGTTCACGTGTTCGGGAGAAACCTGGAAGAACGGGAGCACGGGAGGATAGTTGGTTTAAATCGGCTGTGATAGCCTTGATTTTCCTCTTGCCAGCCTACATGGGCGTATGTATCAGTATGGAGCGTCTGAAACAAAATACCGATAGACACAAGTGGGAACTCAAGGAGTTCTATAGCGACACGGAAGATCATAAAGGCAAGCCACAGCGTCCAGGACCGTCAGGAACTCCTTTGAAACTAGAAAGAAATGGTATACCTTATATTGCATATACTGCGAGCTCCACTCGGGAACCATGAGTTCCTCTAGAGACCTAAGTGCAAAAAAGAAGTGTCAGCTATAGGCGAGATGCGAGCGAACGGCTCTCTAGCCGCCCCATGTGAATACTGACGTTTCAAACTTCATCGCAGCACTCTGTTTATAATTGTACCATACGAAGAGTCCGTGTCGAAGTCGAAAAGGAGAGGATTAAGAGGACATTCGTGGTATCTGGATACCTCACGGTCGATCGGTACGTAGGTGTGGGCACGATTTGTGAGCAAATTGATGGAGGGCAGCACGGAAACGGAGGGAGCGATGTGCCAGACCCGCAGAGTAATCAGTGGAGGAGCACTGACGTAGCAAGAAGGGCAGATAAAGATCACCAAGAAGCAGCACAGGAATGGGAATAAGGAAAGAAGTTAACTGTCAATACTTGCACCCGGACTTGGGATGGGAGGAGAAAGGTGAGGGCGGGGAAATAAAGTTTGTGAGGCGTTGGGAAAGGGTGGGGATTAACAGCGAGCCAGGTGAAAAGTGCCAGTGGCAACGCCAGTGCTAACCCTGAGTAACGAGCAGTGAGGTGGGATTAGGATTCTGAGAGATGATATGAACATCGCAAGGATGGCACTGCCAAGAGTGAAGAGAAGTTCTGATTGGCAAAGGAGGACGAGTGGGGAGGCGGAAATTAGAGCATATTGCGGCCTTGGTATCCTGGGAACATGTCGAAGCCTTCTGAGCCTGAGAATCTCGAGAATATTGGATGAAGGATGGAGAGATCGAAGGAAACATCGGGCAGACGCTGGGTTAGACCAGGGAATGCGTGTTCCAATGGAGGCGGAGAGATGCCCGCTCGCGTCCTCACAGTGTGTAGTACAAGTGCAGTACCGTACTCGTACTTGCAACTGAGAACCTTTAACCCTACAACACCATTGGAGGGAGTGAAAAAAGCTGTGCACTATGCCCGTCTGAACACCATTATACCCATCAATCCAGACACTAGGAGAAGCTGGTTGGAAACTCGAGTTTGTCAGGGCCTACCGCAGTGTTCCGCGTCGATTGTGAATTCATGTTGAGTGCTAGCAAGAAAGGATGGCGGGAAGGGTAAAAGGGAAAAAAGGTACTGGGAAGTCGCTCATTGAAAGGAGTGATAGTGCCGTGCCGTAAGATCTCGAACAAGTACCCGCTGGAAAGTTAGTGAACAGTTAATTTAGGTTCACCCGCTAGATCTTGTATGATAATCCCTTGAAGGAAAACATCTCCCCTGGCACTTGTACAATCGACTACAGTACTAGTATCTCCGCGGGACCCCTGATCTCAGTCAATCCCCGCATTAGCACACGAGAGGTGTAATTTGACAGGTAAATACGAAGGTACAGCGCCTAAGTTTTGAATATTTTACTAGGAGGGGTTACGCTAGCAGGGGCCAAGGCAGCAAATTGGGTATAAGGACAGCGAATTGGGTATAGTGGTTACCCAATTCACCTCCTCACCCCTGTTAGTCGAACATCCCCTG
>Ga0307507_10011744_pt1 | contig 10973 bp, 12 predicted proteins | sample 7_EM_MG_FD_207223 | JGI IMG/M metagenome (GOLD analysis project Ga0307507, IMG submission 207223) | Populus trichocarpa ectomycorrhiza microbial communities from riparian zone in the Pacific Northwest, United States - 7_EM | ecosystem: Host-associated > Plants > Roots > Unclassified | place... | reverse complement strand
GGAAGAGTGAGAGGATAAGTACAACGTATTGCATGGACATGGTGCAATGTTATGAGAATACAAATATTCCGTGCATGTTTAACCCTAATCTAAGGTCTATTTTCGTTTGTTTACGAGCGATTCCATTGACCAGCTATCTGTAATTCACCCTAAATCAGCCTGAGACACTTTGACTCGACAGTAGTGCCCCATCGTTCGGTCACCTGGTAGCCCCTCGTTTTCAATTTTCTCATAAATTTCAAGGGTCACGAAGATGACATGTTGGAGCATATTCTGGGTGTTTCCTTTCTCCTGAAAAGTGAAATAATAAACTGCCGTGTCTGACCGATGTGTGAAGGTTATAAATAGCCTTGCTAACTTTATTATATTCATATACGTTCAACCTTCAGGTGAATCAGGTCGGCTGCTTCTAAATAACAAGCATAACTCAGAAGGCGGTTCTGGGTCCTGGACTACATTGGTTTTGGTAAACGATGGATTAAAATAAATGAGGAATATATTCCAGTCAACAGCAAGGAAAGCGCCGTGGATTGCTTCCTAAGCAATGCGAAAGCTTGACCAACAAGGGTCAAGCAAAGAAACCCTCGTCGAGATCGTAATTCTCCAGCAAGTAATCGATTGGCGGCACAATAAGCAGGATGATGTTTGCCGAAGACGATGCGTGCCAAAGATTCCGTTCGAATGCAGTAGGACTCGGACGAGGAGTTTCTTGTCATGGTTACATATGGCCTGTGTTTGGCCATGCATTCACACTCCAAGTGGTTCTGCCATGCAGGCATCACGGATGGTCGGTTTGTAAATACGACGGAAATCGAGGCGGTCGAGAAGGACCGTGAGGGAGACGTTCTGCTACTGAGACACGACGAGCCTGTCATTTGTCGAGAAGTCGGAGGGGTTCCGGTTCGATGGAAGCACGAAGCTTGCTGGCATGCAAAGTTGAGCTTGGATTAAGATTTCGATTGCTATTGCCGACGCGTTGACGTACCATGTTCCTCGGTCGTGTCGACGTTGGGGACAAAATCCTTATCACCCATGGTAACGGGAATGGCTTCCAAATCGCGAATATGTTGTTTGGAAGCGAACCGCTCGCGATCTGGTGGGCGTCAAGACACGCTGGCATAATGGTAGGGATAAAGAGTCGTTGAAGACGAGTGGCAAGGTGTCAAGGTCCATGCCAAAAGTGGGAGAAGGGATGTCTGTAGGGATAGATTCCAGAGTTAATGTTGTCCTCGAAGAAGGGCCTTCAGGTGGCCGGCAGAGTCGAGAGGAAGATTATCCATCTCCTCCTTCGCGTTGGGTTGCTGTTGCCACAGGAGTGCCTGGTTCGCCTTTGGCAGCTTTAACGGCAGCATCAACGATTCTAGATGGGACATCAGAACCATTTCGAGATCTGCAACGGCGGTATTTGCAACACGAATGGTGTGTCGCACATGTTCTATACTCTGGGACGAAATTTCTTGATGTGTTTGAATAACTGAATTCGAGCTCGGAGGGCATTTAATTGGTCGTTTGTGAGAAACAGGAGTCTGAGCAGTTGGAAATGGCTGGCTGGGAACTGCCTGGTGTGATGGGGGAGGGTCAGTGGTGCCGTCGATTAATGACAGGGAACGACCATTTATCATGGGCTGGACACCAGTCTGGGTACGTCCTAGGATCGTATGAGAAGGAGGCAAAGAAAAGAAGCAAAAGACGTACTTTGGTGGATATATCAGGTCAGTCTCCAGCTCACTCGGATTCTTTTGTTCTTGCGCAAAAAGTTTGCTCGCTAAGATTATTCATCAATTCGGATAGTGTCATCCCCTCAAGGAACGTCTTCTTTCTGCCCTTTGACGGTGAGCAAGGTGTTAGAAATGCGAATCATTGTTGATCATACCAATGGTGTAGAATTCCATCACCCAGGGTAGGCCTCTGCCTTGCGGATGCCATGCTGGATGCAAGGATCGACTCGGATGGACACAACTAAGAACTGATGGCATGGCGTGGATGATGTGCCGTTGAGGACGAGTCGTAAAGTGTTGAGGTGGGGCGTCTGTGAGATTGGAGGTCGCAGGAGGGCTTGACTTCCAATTTGCAAATGCGACGTGCGTTGTCGGATACTGGCACGATGGATTATGAGTTGTTGAAGACGAGTCGCAATGTTCAGAGGATCCTTGTCCGAAGGAGGTGAAAGGGATTACTGCGGGTGTTGTCAGGATAAATTCCAGTGTGAACGTTGTCAAATACCTTGGCTAGTTCACCCTGTTTCATGAGGCGTTGACAGAAGCATTGGTGAAGAACTTCAAGGCCACGAATTTATAAATGCCGTTCCGGTATTTGTCTGAAACCACTGCGAGACAAATTGCCGTTTAGTTTATGAGCACCGACGTCGTCAAACAGAAAGGTGAGAGGGTTAATAACGGCCCAACGAAAGAGGTCGGCTTCATCGGGCCGAGACGGTAATTTAATATATTGCCGTCCAATTCCGTCTGTCGTCCTCCGTGTAACTAGTTCAAGACAAAGAAGGCCTTTCTCGGTTTCTTAGCAGTTTTCGAAGACGTTCTCAGAGTCAAAACCCCAACAGAAGCGGTGAACAAGTTCAGCCTCAACAATTTTGTTCCAGCGGCCAACGCCTTGACCAAATCCATGAACACTAAGCGTGAGTGTTTGATGGTACTATCTTGCCGACATATGGATCCTGATGCTGATCCTTGATGACATCGGTTGGAAAACGAGGTTGGCCATGGGGGAGAAAATTGGTAGAACATTAATCAAATGATGAATGATGATTTAGAATAAATGAGGAATATATTGGTTCCAGTCGACAGCGAGGAAAGCATCCTGAGGTTGCTTCCTGAGCAATGCAAATGCCTGCCCAATAAGTGTTAACCTCGCCGGGACGTAGATAAACAGAAGGATGGTCATAATGAGATCGAGGGTCAAGCGAACGACCTTGAGGAAACCCAAGTCAAGTTTGTAGTTTTCCAAAATGTAATCGATTGGAGCTACAATCAGCGGGATGACGGAGATTGCCAAAGACGATGCGCGCCAGAGATGCTGTTCGAATGCAGTTGGGTAGGTGAAGTTCCAACCAATGCAGTGGAGTCCACCGAAGATGACGCCGAAGAATGCGAAGACAACCATGCGAGAGTACTTGTCACTCTTAGTGGTTGGTGAGTAAAATGAAGGAACATGTAGGGAATTGGGGGTGATATTACTGGTAGTGATGATTCCAAAGACAGCAGTGAAGATGAAGGAGATGAGGAAGAGGAGGGTGAAGAAGGGGAGAAGAAGGATTGTGGTTAAAAGTAGAAAGACGAAGAGAGTAGGGATAACGAAGAGCCAGCCTACGAAGAATCCACTTAAGGTCCCTTCATCATCATCATCAACAAGAAACTTCCTTAACCACATCTCGGAAATACGGGCAATGAACGACGTAAATCTGAAGCGGAGCTGGCGAAGAGCGAGTACGATTTGAGCAGCGATGAGTTTGGAGTCGTCGAGTTCTCGTTGTGTGACAGGTTTTGTTTTGAGGACGTTCAGTAAGAAGACAATGCCAAGTGCAAATGGCAGAGACGGAAACAAGAGGAGAAATACAACCAGGTTAACAGGGAGGAGAATTAAAAAGATTAATATATATGTGAGGAGACCGCTGACATCTCGGAAAAGACTCTGGATCTCAGCGAGGACACCTCCAACTTGATTTCCAAATTCGGAAAGGATGTAAGATGCGGTAATCTCTGGCTCTGCATCGGCGTCCTCAACATCGACACTTTCTACTGCTTCAGGTTCGAAGTAGATCCTGATTGGCACCTGGACACCCAGAGGCTTGTGCCACCAAAACACGTACGTGACGGCATTCAGGCTTGCAAGAGCCAATGTAACGAGTTCTAGTTCCGTCAGAGTGAGTTTTTGTTGACCTCGTGCGATGCATTGAAGGATGAACCATGTAGTCTGCGATATCGCAATGAGCTTGGAGAGAATGTCGCCTTTCGATCGATCCTTGATGTCCTCTTCACTGATTTTGCGTAACTTTCCGTCCAGTTTTTCCCTTTCCTCCGTCTTGGTATATCGTTCAATCGTAAGAACGGGACTACGAGGATCCAGCCGGCCATCTTTTTCAACTGAAGGATCGACGGTGCTGATCCCACCCATCACAACGAGGTGGCCATGCGCCATGGTCCATTTGTTCGACACTGGTCAGTGTTGATTTCAGTCCGCATCATACCCATGCAATCGACCAGCATTTCTCACCTTCTGTATCTCGTCTAAACCAGCCTTGAATGGTTTGCTTGATCCCGGTGAGCCAACCTTCTTCTGAACCATTCACAGTATCTCTGATCTCCCAAGCAGCAAACCACTGCCTGACCGCCCAAGCCAGTATAAGTTCCGGAGCAATTATCGTCCAGATCATCATCTCCACCCGTCGCCACAATCCCTTCCAGTATCCCGATGGAGGAACATTTGGGTGGACTGATACCCAAGCACAAATTATCGTTGTCGATAGACAGCTCCATATGATTTTGTACATCGATCGTTTGACAGAACACGAATCGTCTGTCTCTGGTTCGGCTCTACTCGAGAGGACGATTGGCAGTGCATTGGCACCATACTGAAAGAGTGAGAACACGACTACGGCGTATTGCAAGGACATGGTGCAATGTAAAGAGTGAATGTATTAATTGGCCCATGTCCTCTGCGGCGAAATTCAATAGGTCTTCCTAGTATAGCGCGGGTCCGTACCTGAGTTGCCAAACAAGGTTTGTCGCTTTCTCCAAAGTTATGAATCTTCTTGAGACACGGTTATCGTAACTTGACAGGATAGCATAGGCAGGAAAAAAGAAAGGAAAATCATAAATGATTGTGGTGGTGAGAACAAGGCTGATACAACTTGAACGTAATTTGTGACTTACTATCCGTCACAACCATTCCAGAAGACTTTGAAGACAAGCTTTGGCTGATGAAATGCCATCGTATCCTTTCGTCTATTTCATCCTCACACTGATTACAACCTCCAGATCCTCGTGGATTTTATGATTTATCACCTTCAAGTTGATATAAATCAAATGCAAAAGGATATGTGGGTCGGCTTCGGGTCGGCTCAGGCTCCGTCACGGTCATCTCGTCCAGATTGACAATCCGCGGTGACTCAGTCTGATTTAGTGAGGTATGGTGCACGGAATATATGACAATGTCGAAGCCCACGCAATCATCACCTTTCATGCCTAGACAGGATCTGTGGTCGATTACTACAGGACGTGGATGTATAGCAATATGTAATGGTAAATATAGATAATCCCAATATATTGTTCAATTGCGCTATCAGAGGGAAAAATGAGGAATGTTAAAATGTGCGACGAGCATAACCTGGTGATTCTGGACGACATCAGCTGGGGAACGAAGTTGGGTGAAAAATGGTAAAACACGACCCAAACGGTGAATTTAAAATAAATGAGGAATATATTGATTCCAGTCGACAGCGAGGAATGCGTCCTGAGGTTGCTTCCTGCGCAATGCAAAAGCCTGCCCAATAAGTGTTAACCTCGCCGGGACGTAGATAAATAAAGGGATAGTCATAATGAGATCGAGAGTCAAACGAACGACCCTGAGGAATCCCTCGTCGAGATTGAAGTTCTCCAAAATGTAATCGATTGGAGCTACAACCAGCGGGATGACGGAGATTGCCAATGACGATGCACGCCAGAGATGCTGTTCGAATGCAGTCGGGTAGGTAAAGTTCCAACCAATACAGTGGAGACCGCCGAAGATGACGCCAAGGAGTGCGAAGACAACCATGCGAGAGTACTTGTCACTCTTAGTGGTTGGTGAGTAAAACGAAGGGACGTGTAAGCAATTGGGGTGGACGGTACTGGTCGTGATGATTCCAAGACAGCGGAGAAGATGAGGGAGACGAGGAAGAGGAGGGTGAAGAAGGGGAGAAGAAGGATTGTGGTTACCAGCAGAAAAATGAAGAGAGTAGGGATTACGAAGAGCCAGCCGATGAAGAACCAACCACTTCTCAGAAATACGGTGAATTTGAAGCGGAGTTGGCGAAGGGCGAATACGATTTGAGCAGCGATGAGTTTGGAGTCGTCGAGTTCTTGTTGTGTGACTGGTTTTGTTTCAATTGAGGGTGACCCGTGGCTCTGCATTATCGTCCTCAACATCGAGCTTTTCTACTGCTTCAGTTTCAAAGTAGACCCTGATCGGCACCTGGACGCCCAGAGGCTTGTGCCACCAAAACACGTACGTGATGGCATTCAGACTCGCAAGAGCCAACGTAACGAGTTCTAGTTCCGTCAGAGTGAGTTTTTGTTGGCCTCGTGCGATGCATTGAAGGATGAACCATGTCGTCTGGGATATTGCAATGAGTTTGGAGAGGATATCACTTTTTGATCGGTCCTTGGTGTCCTCTTCACTGATTTTGCGTAACTTTCGGTCCAGTTTTTCCCTTTCCTCGGTCTTGGTATATCGCTCGATTGTAAGAACTGGACTACGAGGATCCAGCCGACCATCGTTTTCAACTAATGGATCGACGGTGCTGATCCCACCCATCACAACGAGGTGGCCATGCGCCATAGTCCATTTGTTCGACACTGGTAACAGTTTCAGTATTCAGCCCTCATCATGCAATAGACCTGCATTTCTCACCTGGTGTTCCCCATCTAAACCAGCCTTGAATGGTTTGCTTGAACCCGGTAAGCGGCCAACGTTCCAACCTTCGTCTGAACCGTTCACAGTGTCCCTGATCTCCCAAGCAGCAAACCACTGCCTGACCGCCCAAGCCAATATAAGTTCCGGAGCAATGATTGTCCAAATCATCATCTTCACCCGTCGCCACAATCCCTTCCAGTATCCCGATGGAGGAACATTCGGGTGGACCGACACCCAAGCACAAATTATTGTTGTCGAGATGCAGCTCCATACGATTTTGTAAAGTGATCGTTTCACCGGACACGCATCCTCTGTCCCAGGTTCGGCTCTACTAGAGAGGGCATCTGCGCCATGCTGGAAGAGTGAGAGGATGAGTACGACATATTGCAATGACATGGTGCAATGAGGATACCATGCGCATATGTTTTCTCACCTATATATATATATTCTCACTCGGTCCAGCATGTGCAGCGTGCTTAATTCAATGAGCCGAACATCAGAAAGCTGGTGTTTCCTTGCCTAATGTAGTGCATGAGTTTGGTCGAGGTTCAAGTTGATAGTTAGCTCGGCTTGCTGCCTTCCCTCATCGTCTTCCGTCTCCCCCTAAATTGTCTTCAGCTGACTTTATTCCAGGTTTTAACTGTCACTCAACCGGAACAATAATTGCACAGTCATCGCATCTGGGTCCATCGCTCGTCTGGTAGATAATGGGTTGGTGATTTGTGACTTCACCAGTTGTAGTACGTGGCATGGTAAGTATTCAGGACACCTACCATGTATCATTTACCCCACAATGCACTTCCTTACATTTATGCGCCCTATGGTCCTCCGACCATATTCTACCCCTACTGGACATCGGCCAAGATGTTTTTTAAAGGGACTCAGTAACTACCACCTTCACAGCAAGAGCCGTCTGCTTTTATGTTGCTCTTCCCTTGTAATTACTAATACCTGCCATCCATGGTGTCGGTCCTCGGCCCCTACCCCTTCCAACTCTCCTTCCCCTCTCTCTCTTACCCAGACTGGTGCCTCTCGAAAACGGTTTTTGTTATCTACAGGTCACCCGTACCCATTTCCGAGTCCGAGTCTGCGACCTCCGAGTCGTTCTGTCAGTAACGGTCATGATGGTTTAAACTCTGCACCACTTAGTCCGCGCTGGGACAGCTTTCTTCATCTCCGCATAGTGATCAAGTCTTTTTGTGAACGGAATCTCAAGGTATTGAATATATCGTTACGGCTCTACCATGACATGGATGAAAGACAATTTCTCGACGGCCTTGCAGGGTGTCCTTTGATTGTGATGTTGAATGGTCATTAGTGAATGGGCTTCCGTGCGCCGAAGGGTGAATATATGTCATATCCTTGCGTCATATAGGCTGCTGCATTGGAGAATGTCAATTTATTCACTAGTTATTTCAGATTCCGCAATGGATTTCCAATTCAAAACCACATTCTTTGGCGTCGCTTGCTTCCGAAATCCCGCGGGCCCCACCTCTAGCAGACTTACACAACGCCAAATCTTGCGGCTCGAAGGCTCCAATCAGGTGTTCAAAAGGATGGTAGGCAGGCGGTATCTGGTATTCACAATCGTAAGTTGCGTTCGTAGAATGACTTCTCCCAATTCTCCTCTCCCTGAACGCATAACCGACTCCTAAGTAAAGTCATCATTCCCAAGAAGTACACATGTAATAGGCGAATGAGCCCCAAGATGGCGGCATACAGTGAGGGAGGAGATGGTGGTGGGTCTAAATGTAATAAAGATGGCTAGTAAGATTATTTTTAAAAAACTGGGGCCAAATGGCTGGAAACATAATAGAGTTGACCTTCGGGTAACTCTGATGATGATCCTGGACGACATAAGTTGGCCATGGGAGTGAAATGTGGTAGAACACGATCCAAACGATGAATGATATGTTAAAATAAATGAGGAATATATTGGTTCCAGTCAACAGCGAGGAAAGCATCCTGGGGTTGCTTCCTGAGCAATGCAAAAGCCTGCCCAATAAGTGTTAACCTCGCGGGGACATAGGTAAACAGAAGGATGGTCATAATGAGATCGAGGATCAAGCGAACGACCTTGAGGAATCCCTTGTCGAGTTTGTAGTTTTCCAAAATGTAATCGATTGGCGCTACAATTAGCGGGATGACGGAGATTGCCAAAGACGATGCACGCCAGAGATGCCGTTCGAATGAAGTTGGGTATGTGAAGTTCCAACCAATGCAGTGGAGACCGCCAAAGATGACGCCGAAGATTGCGAAGACAACCATACGCGAGTACTTGTCACTCTTAGTGGTTGGTGAATAGAATGAAGGGACGTGTAGGGAATTGGGGGTGACGGTACTGGAGGTGATGATTCCAAAGACAGCGGTGAAGATGAAGGAGACGAGGAAGAGGAGGGTGAAGAAGGGGAAAAGTATGATTGTAGTTACGAGTAGAAAGACGAAGAGGAAAGGAATAACGAAGAGCCAACCGATGAAGAATCCACTATCACTCTGAGAATCGAGAAACTCCCTTAACCACTTCTCGGAAATACGGGCAATGAACGATGTAAATTTGTAGCGGAGTTGGCGAAGGGCGAGTACGATTTGAGCAGCGATGAGTTTGGAGTCGTCGAGTTCTTGTTGTGTGACTGGTTTCGTTCTGAGGATGTTCAGCAAGAAGACAACGCCAAGAGCAAATGGTAGAGGCATGAAGAGGGGGACCAAGAGAACCAGGGGGATGGGGAGGATTAAAAGGGTGAGTAAAAATATGATGGGATTGCTGGCATCTCGGAAAGAATCCCAGATCCCGGCGAGGACAACCCCAACTTGATGTCCAAAATTTGAAAGAATGTAAGATACGGTGATCCCTGGCTCTGCACGGGCGTCTTCAACATCGACATTTTCTATTGCTTCAGTTTCGAAATAGATCCTGATCGGCACCTGGATGCCCAGAGGTTTGTGCCACCAAAACACGTATGTGATCGCGTTCAGGCTAGCAAGAGCCAAAGTAACGAGTTCTAGTTCCGTCAGAGTGAGTTTTTGTTGACCCCTTGCGATGCATTGAAGGATGAACCATGTCGTCTGCAATATCGCAATTAGCTTGGAAAGAATGTCGCCTTTCGATCGATCTTTGATGTCCTCTTCACTGATTTTGTGTAACTTCTCGTCCAGCCCTTTCCTTTCCTCAGTCTTGGTATTGATGTCCTCGCCACTGGTTTGTAACTTCCGCCTCCCAGTCTTGATATATCGTTCAAATGTAAGGACTGGGCTACGAGGATCCAGTTGACCGTCGTTTTCAAACGATGGGTCGACAGTGCTAATCCCACCCATCACAACGAGGTGGCCATGCGCCATAGTCCATTTTTTCGACTCTAGTCACATTTTTAGTACTCATCATACGCATGCAATCGATCTGCAGTTCTCACCTGGTGATGTTCCCCGTCTAAACCAGCCTTGGATCGTTTGCTTGATCCCGGTAAGCAAACCTTCTTCCATGCCGTTCACAGTATCTCTGATCTCCCAAGCAGCAAACCACTGCCTGACCGCCCAAGCCAATATAAGTTCTGGAGCTATGATTGTCCAAATCATCATCTTCACCCGTCGCGACAACCCCTTCCAGTACCCTGATGGAGGAACATTCGGGTGGACTGATACCCATGCACAAATTATCGTCGTCAGGACGCAGCTCCACACGATTTGGTACAGTGATCGTACAGGAGGACATGCGTCCTCTGTTGCAGTTTTGGCTCTACTTGAGAGGACGATTGGCAGTGCATCGGCACCATATTGGAAGAGTGAGAACACGACCACGGCGTATTGCAAGGACATGGTGCAATGTAAAGAGTGGATATATTAATTGACAAACCTTGTTTGGCAGCTCAGGTACGGACTATACTAGGAAGTCCTATTGAATTTCGCCGCAGAAGACATGAACCGAGCTTTCTCATCGCCAAAGTCATAGAAACACGGCTATCGTAACTTGACAGCATAGGAAGGAAAAAAGAAAGGGAAATCATAATTTGACATGTAATAATTGTGATGGTGGGCTGCGACTGATACGTTGCACGTGGTCATCCTTTGTCAATGCATGATGCTAGACGATGTCAAGCACGCCCCGTCAGTATAATAACTTCATTAATGACCACAGTCATCACGAGACATCTTTCGGAGGTTACACTAATCGCGGGACACATGTACATTTGTCGGAGGGAACAATCAATTTTATCCAGGCGAACAATCAGGTCAATCCTTCAAAATCCCTTCGTATATCTAGTCTTTTTCTCGATACTATCTTATCTGACAAACAATCAGAAAAACTTCAAGAACACTGTTCGCCTAGGGCCGCTTTTGACGCTGGAGAA
>Ga0307507_10011743_pt1 | contig 10974 bp, 6 predicted proteins | sample 7_EM_MG_FD_207223 | JGI IMG/M metagenome (GOLD analysis project Ga0307507, IMG submission 207223) | Populus trichocarpa ectomycorrhiza microbial communities from riparian zone in the Pacific Northwest, United States - 7_EM | ecosystem: Host-associated > Plants > Roots > Unclassified | place... | reverse complement strand
TATTCCAGTGTGAAATGTAAACTTCCAACAATAGTTGCCATGAAGGGAAAATGGTGGAGGAAATGGAGCATAGTTATCTTCACCGGCAACCTCGTAATGCCAAAGACTTTAGCATTAATGCCCACCCTGTTGACCCATAACAGGATGTTGTCGTTATACTACAGTCACCTTTTGTGAGTGTTAGCATTCAAGATTTTTACCCAGCGTGATGCTCATATAAAGAATGAAACTCTAAGAGGGTAGCACGCCTGGCAAAAGCTCCTCTCCTCTTACAAAGGAAGATAGCTCTATAATGGCATAACCCTCTCCAAGCATACTGTAATAGGAGACCATGACCAGCTTTCCAATCTATAAATAAAGATGTTTGTGGAAAACGCACCAGGTTTACTCTCACATGGCATGGACGGCCAGCCAGTAATGGCGAGAGCAGCAGAGGAAAATTAAGCACGTTATACACAGGCACTGTTTCATGAATAAAAACACAAGGCCTTTTCGACACCAAATAATACAAGTCACAATCTATAGCCTTCCGCATCAGGCTTCCTGCACATAGAAGTGATGCTTTCACTTATGAACAGAAGTTGATGATCTGATCGATGTAATCTTGACGAGCTCACATATCCTCAGTCTCAGTTCATCAGCGTCCGTTCATTTCACACTGCATTTCACTGTGCTTTGCTTTTAGACTAAATTCATGACAACATAAGTCCACCTTTTCTTTTCTCTAGCATTAGTTTCCAGGGAAGAGCAGGCCTCTTCACAGCTTCTGAGGAAGCCTCCCTTACCAGAAGCAGAGAGAGCAAGAGGATCAGTGTTCATTTCCACCCGTTTATAAAGAAGACCCATCTTCCTCCACATCTCTAAACACTCTTTTCCATCAAAACCTATGTCTTCTGCATAAAAAAGAATTCCAAAAGTGACTATATCAGGTTCCACACAACGTTCTGGTAACTTAGAAAGCAAGAACCTCAAGCGGGTGGAATCTTTCATCTTCAAAGATGATAGCAAGATGATGTTCGCAATTGTTACATTCCAACAAGTGTTCGCATCTTCCATCTCACTAATAATAGCATCCATGCCTCTTCGACTCAAAAGACAAGCATGAGAAAGGTGTTGGCACAAACAATATCAGTCCGAGCAGTTCTAGAAGTAAGATCAACGGCCAAGCATGTCTCGAAAACATGTAGTTTGCTATATTTTTAAGTTTTTTTTTTTTTAACACAGGCTAGATTTAGATTTAGGATTAGATTTTATAATTTATTTTTATTTTTATCTTATAACTCGAGCTACAAGTTTAATGAATTAATCCAAATTAATTAGAGTTATTTTTAAGTTTCTTTAATCAAATATTTTTAATTTTAATTGAAATTTAGGTTATATAATTTACTTTAATTTATTTTCTATTTCATCTCATAATCTGAATCTAATAAATTAATAAATTTAATGGATTAACTCATATTGAGTTAGATTATTTTTTAGTTATTTTTATTACTTTTTTATTTTATTTTTATTTTTTAACATTAAATTTATTAAAAATTAAACTTTACAATATATTTTAATATGTTTTCTATAAAATTAGTTTCATAAACAGGCATGCAAATTAATAAATTAACCCAAATTAATTTAATATATTAACATCTTAATATTTATATTAAAAAAATTCATTCTGAATGCTGGTTTTTACTTATATTTAAGTTGTATTTAGAACCATCATATTAGCCAAATAACATTGAATCAATCTCTACATCATTTAAAAAATATCTACTAAAAAACAATAGCAATGTCCAGATTTAATATAGTCTTTACTATAGCTAGTTCGGTGGGGTAAATCCCACATGCATCATCATTCCTATATTATATAGCTAATGCATTAACTATGCTAATTTACAGATGAGCAGCAAACAAATTGTGCCCAGTATGGTCTTCCCCTCACTTTCCTCTTCTCTCTCTTAATATCTGCAGGATACCTTGCTGGAGAACTCCATGCTTTCTCTTCCACCATGGCAGGCTCACCTACAGGTTCTTGAGGAGCCAGAATGGAGCTCACTGTTTTAGGCAAAGCACCGTTATCTTTAGCTGCGAAACCATCCTTTTCAACTGGGATTTCCTTGGCATTTAGTGCCTTGGATTTGGTTTCCATACTTGCCTCGCCTAAAAGGCTCTTTAAAGGAGTATGTTGTGGGCTCCTCAGAGAAGGGTGTTGTTCCCCGGTGCTCCAGTTTGTGACCTTGGCAATAATCTCTTCGTTCTTTTTTCTCCCCTGCGACTCATTCAAAACATTGGTAATGGAAGGAAACCAACCAGCTTGTACAGAAGCAGCTTTTGGCTGTTGTGGGTTCCCTGTTGTCTGGATTTCAGATGCAGCAGCTTTCTGGTTAACCACATCTCTAGGTTCAACCAATGTCATGAAAGATGGGGGATCAAAAATATCTGATTTATCAGCATGTTCTGTCTCAGAAGCAGCTATCGGCTTCTTCAAGGTGGCTTTCTCTGCTACTGATAATGCTTGGGAACCATTTGATGGCAAAGGCTCAGCATCAAGAATAGCTGGTATATCCGATTGGGTAGAAAGCACTGGATTAGAAACAACAAAATGGATTGAATTAATGGAAACGTGACAAACCTTGTTCTGTAAAGGTATCAAAATAAAATAGTAGGCGTCATGGAAAGGATGGTTTGCAAACGAGCTGACAACACATGTTATAGATGCTCCACGGATTAGGGAGCTAATCCTAATCAAGAATAAGCAATGAAATGACAAGAATTTGGGTTGAGTAAAGTTTTTTTTAGAACAATGTAGCAATTGCAACAAGTGTGTTTTTGAGAATCGTTTAAAACACCAATTGAAGTTCAATAATCTAAGGTGATTTATACAACACTTTGTATTATGCAAGTGCAAGATATGATGGGGCTTTGGGTCCCAATTAGCCTCTACATGTCACACCTAAAAAAAAAATATTGACATCAAAAGTAGTAGTAAATCCGGAATTAAATTTTCATTGCAAACGTACCTGAAACGGAACCCCAGTGACCTTCCAAACTATCAGTTTGGCTAATTGAATCAACTGAAAAGTCAGTAGCAGATGCAACAACCTGTTGTGTAACTAAGTTATTATCACCTTCATCAGGCAATGACTCAGGTGTGTTCCCAGATGCAACTCCAAGAAAATCTTTGGCCTGATTATCTGCAACAGGGGAAGAATTTTGAAGGGAAGATGAAGGTTCTGAACGAGAAACTAGAGGCTCTCTCACCATCTTGTCTTCAGAAGACTTCCATAATACCTCAGCATCTCCACCACTATATGATTCAGCAGCTGCACTAACTTCACCAGCACGCTCAACTAGTTGATTGGCCATACCATTGCTTTCAGGTTCCTTTCTGCTTTCCTGAGGATCCAAAACTCCACCTATATCGGTGTGTTCATGTTGTGGCAACTTGCCCTCACACACATTAATATCATTCTCTGAGATAAAACATGATTCGACATTGACAGCAGATTCAGGTGTTGTTTTTGGCCCCCTCGAGGGATTTTCCTCCCCCAATCCAGATACAGAATCACCTTCAGTTACAATTTCAGACGCATTGCATCTTTCTATTTTACCCTCTTCAAGACCAGCAGCTTTGACATCTCCAAGTACGCTGTTCCTTTGATCAGCTTGTTCAGAGGGAATACTAGCAAGTTGTGGCAACCTTCCCTCACACACATTAATATCATTCTCTGAGGTAAAACAGGATTCGACATTGACAGCAGATTCAGGTGTTGATTTTGGCTCCCTCAAGAGATTTTCCTCCCCCAATCCAGATACAGAATCACCTTCAGTTACAATTTCAGACGCATTGCATCTTTCTATTTTACCCTCTTCAAGACCAGCAGCTTTGACATCTCCAAGTACGCTGTTCCTTTGATCAGCTTGTTCAGAGGGAATACTAGCAAGTTGTGGCAACTTTCCCTCACACACATTAATATCATTCTCTGAGGTAAAACAGGATTTGACATTGACAGCAGATTCAGGTGTTGATTTTGGCTCCCTCAAGAGATTTTCCTCCCCCAATCCAGATACAGAATCACCTTCAGTTACAATTTCAGACACATTGCATCTTTCTATTTTACCCTCTTCAAGACCAGCAGCTTTGACATCTCCAAGTACGCTGTTCCTTTGATCAGCTTGCTCAGAGGAAATACTAGCATGTTTAGAAGGTGGTATCCTGTTTTCTGCAAAACTCTCCTTTGTATTTCTTTTGTTTTTGTCATTTTCACCTACTTCAGAACTTTCAATTTTATCTTTTTCATCATTACCAGTATCATCCATGCCAATTAAGTTTGTCTGCCTAACCTCAGCATCCATTGGCACAACCACAGTGTTAGTATCAGATGTGGCTTTTGTAGCATGCTCTATAGATCTCGTCATAGATGAAGTTTCACAATGATCACGAGGTACATCTTCTTCAGGAGAGTGAACAGAAATGCTCTTCTCCAAGTCACCCGTCACAACATCTGTTACACCAACTTCTGATCTCTGGGGCATATCAGCTTCTGCTTCATCAGGCAATTCAACAATATGCTGGCTGGTCCCATCTTTTGGTTCAAGGTTATCATTCAAAACATGCATATTGGATGCAGAGACTTCGGTGTCCTCAGTCAATGGCCTTGAGTTAAAACCCTGAGGATTGTTCTTAAGGTCAGAATCCTTAACATTGTTAGATACTTCAAACGAATCCATGTTGATAAGTTGGGGCAATTTCCCTCCTTCAAGGTCTTTAAAACCTTTAACCATGTTCTCAGCATCAGCAACTACAGTTAAGTCATTGGGAACTATCAGCACATGCATATTTCCATTTCCTTCTCCCTTATTATCATAACTCACAGCTGAATTTACATAAACAGCAGAGTCGATTTCTTGAGTATCCCCCTCGATCTGAGCAGTGGAAATAGAAGAATGCGCAGGTTCAGCCAAATTAACTTCAGGGGAGAGATCATTTAAAGACATTCCAGAGGTTAAATCATCAGTATAGCCTCCTTCCTTCAATTGAAGGACTTCTGCAGCAGGCACAGGCTGTGAAGTTACATCCTCCATCTTCTGTGACTCAGATGCATCCTCTGCATTGTCATCCGTTGAAACCACTACATCCAGTAGCTGTCCATCTAATTTAGTTTCTTCATTTCCTTTTGCATCAGTCTCTGGCAAATCCTCGACAGTGCCACTCTTCTTATTCTCTTGTGATGCATCTGTTTGTGTTTCAAGTTTGATGGGGATTGAATCCCATGCAGAACTTCCGTTATCATGGCTATGCTCAAAGTCAGATTCTTCACCTCTACAATCTGTTAAAGATCTGGTCATGGAGGCAATGGTAGCATTCGAGCCATGATCCAGGGACTCTTGAGCACTTCCAGACAGATTAATTACTGGAACTTCAGTACTTTGCATTTGGATGTGGTCAGCTGAATTGCTTGGAGGTGGGCTGATAACTGCATTGTTCCATAAAGTAACAATCAAACCAACATGCTTACTGGATATAAAATGTAACAATCTTAAATCCACAAAATCTATCCCCTCATTCTCTGGGAGGGGAGTAGTGTGAGTCTATTGTTAAGTGACTGCAGGATCTGAATCAACGCACATGGAATTACTTGTGCACATCTGCTCAGAATCTCATTATTTTTCTTCAGAAAAGGGGCAGAAAAAAATGGACACTTACTAAGAAGACTAATTTATAAAACATTTTCACGAGAACAAAATATTACTAAAATTTACACAGCTTGAATACATAGAAGAAATTAAAAAAGAAAATTGCAGCGCCAAGTATAACTTCATCAACCAAAAAACACGTGCAGCATGTATAATAGAGTGGAATTAAAGGCATCTCTAGGAAAATTAATATGTGCGCTTGTTTGTATAAAAGAAAAGAAAATAAAATAAGATTAAATTACCCCAGAGAGTTTTTACATGCCTAAAATGACATTCAAAGCTATAAATATTCCAGGAATAAAATGCACGATTCAAAAAGAAATATTCCGCATAGCAAACCAGATGTAATCCAAATATATAGAATCCAACTGTGACTTCTCACTAAAAGGTCTCCTGGGTGACACATGACCGTTCCAAAAAGCTAGAGATGGAGCATGTCAAACAAGATCCATCAAACAGCCCAGAGATCATATCAAAAGTTCGTGAGTCTTAAAAGCGTTTTGTCACAATTAAACCTTCTTGAGTACCCTGCCTATCAATCCGGTATCTCAACTAAAGCTTTTATCTTGTGTACTAGCAAAAGATTCTACTTACCATCGTACATCACATTCCATGATGCCTAGTGGCCTATTTTACCCACCCTACCCATCACTTAAAATGACTCCATCATGGCCAAGAATGCAATCACAGTGATGAAATGCAGCCTATTCACAAGAGAGAGTCACAGTGAATTAAAATACAACTTCCGACCAGTATTGAATATTGCAGCTACCCAAGAACGCATTAATCATATTATAAACTTAGATGCAGACAAAACAGCACAAATCAATTGATTATCAGGTCCCGTTAAAAGCTGACCAGTAATTGAACCATCCTCGGATGATTGAGCAGTGGCTTTATTGATTTCCAGGTTAATTTCTGGTTCTTTAACATCCCTTGTATGCTCTCCAGTCACCGGACTAGATCCGCTTTCAGGAAATTCGGCAATAGCATCCGTAAAAACATCATCTTCTGATCTATTCGATCTGCTCCCTACCCCACCACAACCCTTCTCGTTAATACCTCTCTCCAAACCTTTTGGACCTTGCACAGCCAAATTAACAAATATTGGTCAGGAAAAAAAATGAAGCGTTTCTCTCAATCAGAGACCAAGTACAAATATTTATTTCAGCTTATCCTTAAGCAGTCCAAGGCTCCCTTAAAAAAACAAAATCTAGCATCCAAAACAGTAAATTTATTCTCTTTCCACATTTTATAAGCGATAAAAAAACATAATTCCATAACAAGAGTTCTCACTAGGGGTTTTAGGATCTTCATCAGAACCATGGTCATCGTCAGAAAGGGCCGAGAGTGGAGTCTCCTCAGAGTCAACAAACTTGTATCCTTCAAGAGTTCCACAGATCTTCTTGTGTGCACGCCTGTGTCTTGCACTTGGATGTGGGTTTGGAAAGGGCCACCCACATTTGTGACAGACATAAACTCCATGGCTCTCATGCCCTGCGAAATTCAAGAAAAAACCAAGATAATTTCATACACACAGAATACATTAAGAAAGTGAATTTTCACAGAATGTGAATAAAAAACACAGCCCGTAAATCTTTTTCCTTCGAAGAAACTAAAAAAAAAAGACACTAAAAAGAAAAGAAAAAAAGATTTCGAACAAACATATTCTATATATCAGTACCAAAAAAGAAAACCATTAGTTGAAAAAGAAGAAGAAGAAGAAGCAAGAGGGTGGAGTTAAGAAACAAACCTGGTGTGTGTGTAGGGTTCTTTCTGGGATCTTGGCTATCCATTTTCCAAGAGCTGGAGAAAGAGAGAGTGTAACTCTGCGTTGACTGGAAAGAGAAAGAAAAACAAAAGACTGAACTGAGCAAAAGCAAAGATTTTAATTAACAGTGAAGAAATGTGTGTCTTTTTTGGGCTTGGAAATGGAGGGCAAAAAAAAAATAGTCTAGGGTCTACCATGCAGTACGGAACACAGTGACAGACCGTGACGAAATGATTAACGGCACATGCCCCCGCCATCCTATCCTCTGTCATATGGGGTTGGGCACCGTGGGCCTTTTTGTAAATGTCAAGGGTAATATTTCTCATGAAAATGCAACTAATGTTCCATCGCTGATTTTATTAATTAAATCTTATCTATGAACTATTTTAGACCTAGAAGTTAGAAACATGTAATTTAGTATACAGAAGGAATTTTTTTTCTCCCGATAAGTTTGTTTTCTAAGTTATCATGGACTTTATTTTCCAATAAGTTTGTTTGTTTACAATGATTTTTGATTTTTTTAATATCTAATTAAAATAAAACTAATTTATTAAACTTGACAATTATTTATTTTTTATATATAAAATAAACGTTATCGTTGCCTTCTTTTAATTTTTCATTCTAATTTAGATTTTTATTTTATTTGATACTTTTTAAAAAGATATTCTTTTTAATTTGTATTTCAATTAATATCCCTACTTGTTATTTTATATTTTACTATTTAGCTTTTTTAATAGAAGCTTTTATTAAAATAATTTATGTTTTTTAATAAATAAATATATTTATTTTTAGATGATGTTTTTAATGTGTGTAGTTTTGCATAAGTTTTTTCATTTATTTTGTTCAGTCAATTTCATGTTAAATCAATTTTTATTATCGTTTGATTGAATAAAAAATAACATTGCTAAATAAATTTAACAAACACAATTGACTTAATTTTTCATGTTATAAAATTAAGTATTTTGATTTATATTTGTCTCTTAATATTTTTTATTTTATTTTTAGTTATTGCTGATGATTTTTTTCATTTATTTTCACAAGTATTTTTCAGTTTATTAAGATTTTTTATGTAAAAAAACTAGAATATCTATTTTTTTTAAAAAAATACATGACCAGTGACAAAGTACATGTCAAATAACAAGTTATAAACTACCCGGTGCATTTTTTTTAATGCATTTTTTGTATATAAAAAAGTTTGTAATCACAAATCAAAATGCTTATATGTATATCTAATTAATTAAATATTTAATAAATAAATAATTAAGATTAAGAATACAAACAATGTATTTAGTTACCTTTAACAAACATATTTCTTATAATATTTTTTTATTGATGAAGAAATCACCTATGCCACTAAAAATATATAAAAAAAGTCATAAATTAATATTTAGTGACAGAACCGGAAGAAAAACACTAATTAAAAAAAACAACGGAAAAAGTCAACATATGTAAAACTTGGCCAACCATTTTATTTTATTAATATTTTATATTTATAAAAGAATAAATTGTACTACAAGGAGGCAGTTTATTGTTTTAATTGTGCCTGGAAAATAAAAATATTTAAAATATCATGGAATGAAAGTTAATGCTTTTTATAAGACCAATTAAAACATTGCTTACTGCCACCGTACTTTCTCCGCATGATTCAGTTTTTATTTTAATTAAAATTAATGTGACGACAGGTACAATGATCTTTTCTTGACTTGGTTTTCACTACTCCTGTACAGTTGAAAAGTCAGTTACACCAACATTTTATCCAAACGCAGTTACGCCTGTAACTCCTTGCTTGAGGACTCCATTTACCTGCCCTGATTTGATTTGGATTGCTTGTTTATAAATGGCGTGGGCCACCCAACGACACAACGACAAGTGGCTTTTGGCAACAATCATGACAGAGATTGGAATCTTAGATCGACGGACGAGATCACGGCGATGAACCAAGTCAAGATTACTATTGGTGGGGGTGGGATCGCCTGTGCCGTCTCTTGCTCTGCTGGAGGGTAGGTGGTGGGGATGTCGTTAGGCCAGATCTTGTTCTTTTCTGGAGGGTTTTTTTAGTGGATCTAGATCACCAGTCCAATCAATCACACTGTAACACTTTTAAAAATATAGATTCTATTGGTTTTAAACAATAACAAATAAATACCAGTAAAAAATAACCACAATTAAAAAAAAAACAAAATAAAGAGACAAATCTAAATTTTGATTTACCAAACATGAATTTTAAGAAAAATAAAAAAAAATAGAGGAGAAAATAATTCTACCGCCGACTAACCACCGCGAATTTCATTATATGTATCACTCACTATCTTGTTTGTTTTTGCGTTTCAAAAACGCTTTTAAAAAAATTTAAATTTTTATTTTATTTTATTTTAAATTTATATTTTTTTGATATTTTTATTTTATTTTATTTCAAAAAACATATCATCGCACAGTATCAATTCACAATTAAATAAATCCCGTCCAATGTCAAAACACCAATGCGGTTTATTTAATTTTTTTCAAATGGTTTACTTACATGTTTTTTTTTAATCAAGTAACTTAGATCTAAATAATCGAGTACAAATTAATCGAACTAATTTAATACATGGTAAAAAAAAAAACAAATGAATTTCATTATATATATCACTGTCAAATTAATTTCATAATTCGCCGAGAGAAGGATGTGTCACCATCCTATTTGTTTTTACATTTCAAAAGTACTTTTGAAAAAACTTGAAATTTTTTTATTTTTTTATTTTAAATTAATATTTTTTGATGTTTTTAGATCATTTTGATGCGTTGATGTCAAAAATAATTTTTAAAAAATAAAAAAATATCATTTTAATACATTTTCGAGTAAAAAACACTTTAAAAAACAATTACAACCGCACTCCCCAACACGTATAAGTAGTTTGTTTTGCTTCAATGGTCATGAAGTGATTTTATTATTTTCTAAAAGCCTTCTCAAGTTTTTTTTTTTAAGAGCATTTATGTGATTTAACTATGAAAAAATATAATAGACTATTATAACCCCAATTAATTTTATAATAACAAATGAATTTCTCGGGAAATATTATTTACCCCGAATAAAAACCATTTAATTTTTTTAATGATAGCAATTCATAATTCAATAAATCCCGTCCTACGTCAAAACACCAATGGGGTTTATTTAATTTTTTTCAATTGGTTTACTTTCATGTTTTTTTTTATCAAGTACAAATTAATCGGACTAATTTAATACATGGTAAAAAAAACAGTAACTTAAAATTTCAATGTCGTGTGATGGTTGATTTGGGTATTTTTTAAAAGTTGTGTTTGGATGCATTACAAGCCAAGGATTGAAGAAGAAGATTAGGTGATAACAACTGGGAGGTAAATTCAGAAACAATTTCATACTCGTCATGATCGCACAAGGGGAGTTGACGTGTCAAGATTGTTAGCTAGTTAAAAGTTAGTTGGAATTTGTTAGTTGACTATTAGAAAGTCGGCTAGACAGGTTAGGGAGCTGGAATCACTGTGTATAAACCATTCTA
>Ga0307507_10011742_pt1 | contig 10974 bp, 1 predicted proteins | sample 7_EM_MG_FD_207223 | JGI IMG/M metagenome (GOLD analysis project Ga0307507, IMG submission 207223) | Populus trichocarpa ectomycorrhiza microbial communities from riparian zone in the Pacific Northwest, United States - 7_EM | ecosystem: Host-associated > Plants > Roots > Unclassified | place... | reverse complement strand
AAATACGACACGTCGCAAAATCTTACACTAGATGAACTTTAGCACCGTGCGCGCACACTTCATAAGCTTTTAATACAAAATTCTTTAAAATTATCGCCATTAAAGCTATACTTAATTGTATAATATTGCAACTATACTCTATTTTTGGTATATCTAAGATTGTGCGATTTTAGTATTGGAAATAGCTAATAATACGCAGCCACCCTAAAGTGCGTAGAGATATATCTAGGATAGATTAATAATATATCTAAGATATAATCTAGGCACCCTTGCGCACTTATCTATCTTAGGTAGTTCTTCTATACTACTGCTAATAGAAGCAACTTAGTCCTTAATTAAAGACTTAGAATAATTATAGGAGGACTTCTTCTATAAAGGGTAACAGGTGCAGGAGGAACGCATATATATAAACATTAAAGATAGTAATTAGGATATATCTGGCTTATATTAGGAGTATTACGAAGATATACAATCCTAAATATCCACACTATAACGATCTGCTAATGCCTCTTCTTTAACGCTAGTAGTAAGTAGAATTCTATAACGTGAGCTATATATAATATATAAACTAATTATTTCTATAATATAGCCAGGCTTAATATTAATTACATAAACTGGATTGCTTATAGTAGAAAGACTTATATTTAGTTAAGAGATACTAAAATATCCTATATCCTCTAAGCACGGGATTAGATATATAATAGATTTATCTAGCCTATAACTAAACAATAAGAATATTACTAAGATGTATAAAAATATAAAAGACTATATCCTAGATAGATCTTATATATAACTAGGTTCTAATATAGATAGATATAATACTTATACATATTAAGGAATAAGATAAGTATAATATACCCTCTTTTTAGTCTCTAAAAGTGCTTTAAGAGACAGATACCCTATATAGGCGTATTTTACTGCGAATACTTAGACCCTTAGCTATAAAACTTTTACCATAAGCAAGTTACAGAGGAAGACTAGGAAAGAATACGTAAATTGCAAGAAAAGGTATAATATATCTATAATATTATGTTACTATATCTAAGTTATAATATAGACATTATATACTCTTATACATTTCCTTAGCAATTTAATAGAATTAAATTAAGATAATCTTAAACGAAGAGACATAAATACGTAAGATACTTATTTATATTATCTATTCTTATTAACGTATATAGACTTTATAACAGTATTTATTATACATTTTAGTACTAGATTGCCTGCATAGAGCAGAGTGCTAGTTATAAGCTATATCTTTATATTGCGAAGTACACGGTTAGTGTCTAATATATCCTAAATATATTATAACTATAACTAAGCTATAACCAGTCACTTATAGATAGACCTATAGTAAGTATATACTATACTAAGGGAAGTCGAATATAAAACCATAAAAAATACTATTAAAAGTCTCTTTCTTTAGTTTTAAAATACTTATTAAAATATTTAAGAGATTTACTTAACTAAGGCTATTAGGGCACTCTAGAAACCTATACAGCGGTAGAGCATAGGAAGAAAAGATTAGATAATTACGGTAAGTTATTATAATACGTATATAACTATAATATAACCTTAATATATCTAGGCTGTAACCACACCTAAGGACCTAGAAAATGGGTACTAGCCCCTTATAATGTGGAGTTCAACTATATATGGCTAGATAATATTAAGGATTGCCTATATATTGTTTTAACTTCTTATAGCAAATATACGCATCCTCTAGCGCCTCCATTAAAGGTTCTAATATAGCTTATTAAAGAACTTTAACAACAAATCCAGTAATAGTTGGGGCTAGGGCTTACTTTAAGTACATTATATCCAAGTTATATTAATACTTTATCCTTATTCTATTAGGCTCTTTTATATACAGCCCTTTAATAAAAGAGTTTTGTAAAAAATATAATGTTACTAGCCTTTTAAGCCTTTACTAAAGCCTTGCAAATCTTAATAAGATTTAATACCTAATTAAAAAGCAATAGCTTTTATCATTTCCGCAAGGTTAAGATATATAAGGGGTAATATTTAAAAAGCATCTGTATTATAAAACAGGTCCTAGATATATATAAGATATATTCCACTAAGATAGCAAGCTAATAATTATATGCTTTTAAAAAGGCCAGGTAGAAATACTCTCAACGTTAAAAACGTTTGAAATTGATATGTCTTTTAAACGGGTTGGTACAGCTGGGTTAAATAAGGTTGTAATTGCCACAAATATCCCTAGAATTAATAAAGGTATTATATAACCTAGTTATATTACGGTTATATTACAGTTATATCTTTATTCTAATAAGGCTATAGTTATTATATTAATAAGAGTTTTTGTAAACCAAGCCATGGGTTAATTAGTAGAAATATATTAACAACTTTTCTATACTATATTCCGCTTATATAAGAATTGCGGCTATCTAACTTATTAGAGTTATATTTATAAACGTGGATTTTATACAGCTCTTATAGATATAGATGGGGCGCAGGTAAAAGGTATTTTATAATATATATATATTAAAGATATTACTAAAATATATTAGGGCTTGGCCTTTACCTAACAGATATTAACCCCTTATAGACCTAGCAGGGCTATATAAAGTCTGCAATTATATATTGCCAAATCCATATTCTTTGCGGTATTTATTAGGTTATTAGAGCCGGAAATATAGGCCAAGATAGTGTTGGGTAGCATATAGCTTCAATTATAGAGGCTATAAGCCGCAAGCAATACTACGAAATTTTAGACGTAATTAAAAGTATAGAGATATTATATCCCTAATTTATCTATATTATATCCACATTCTAACATTTGCGGTTATAGAAAAGTATAGTAATAACCATAAAATTGTAAACTAGTGTTGATATAAGCGATATATATATATTGCATCTGGAATAAATCTATATTATAGTAAAATAGACAATAATATATTCTCTATAATTATAAAGAATATAAACGCCGTTAAATGCTTCTATTTTTAAGCAAATAATCTAGGGCGTTAATTAAGCCTTCTTGCCGCTATTTTAATATTTGCATATCTGTTATATCCGTTATATAGTATTATAATAACAGATTTAGTGGGCAGAGAATTAATATTTTTAATTATAAAGCATGGAAGGCGTATAATCAACATAGAATTTTATATATGTTGCGAACTATATCTATCGCCAAAAGAATAGCTCTTGCAGAGAAGCGTAAATATATAGCTTTATTATGGCTCTAACGTGAATATATCGCTAATATAATCTGCTATAGTTCAACGAGGTTTAAAAGAGCTAGAAAAAGCAAGAAAATAGGCTTATACTGGCAAAGGAAAAGCTAATACTATATCTATAAGTATTAAAGAGGATAAAGATTTTAATTTTGATAATATTATATTAGATATATCATCTTCTGGAACTAGTATACGCCTATAGTCGCGATTACAAAGTTTGCAAGGCGCATAATTAAAATCTTGCTTACAATCTATTGCCTCTATTCGCTCTGGTATATTATATTCTAGATTTTACTAAGTTCTATAAAGCTAATATCTTTTAGTCTCCTCTATTACAATATTAAATAATGGTTAGGTTTCGCTCTCTCCTAGACCTATTTCACCGTTAAGTAAAATTATTTAGATATATCCTTAATATATCTAGCTTATAAGCTAACTATATCTAGGATATAAGAGTAGCTTATAGTCTTTACTTTGTATAACAGTTACTTAATAAGCTTAATTCTTATAATAGTTAACGCTACAGCAATTCTAATTAAATGTTTATAAATAAGAGGCTAGGGTTTTACGTATAGAAGCTAAAGCAAAGGCAATTAAACTATAAAATTAGAAGCTGGAGTTAGAGCTAAGAAAATTAGAATAAGAACTTGGTTAATACAAATTTTTATATTCACGAGCATAAGGAGCAGAGGTTATATTAAGGTTATTACCTAGATATAAGGACATTATAATGTCTAAAAAAGCCTAACCTATATACTCCACGCTATACTCCATGCCCGCGCTTAATGCTTTAGTGTTTATAATAGAACTAGGATAGAACTAGGATACATCTAAGATATATAAACGCTATAACCTATTTAACCTATATAGCGTAGTCCTCTTTAGTATTAAATGTCTCCCCATTATTAAAGTTATCTGCAACCCCTAGTAGTGTTGTCCCGGGTAAAACAAAGTTCTATTTACAGTTAAATTATAAATATATTAGTAATATAATTAAAGACTATAAGCATACCTTGTTAAACCATATACATATAGCCCAGTTAGATAAGCATGCTATTTATATTAGATCTAAGATATATTAGAAATATAACTAGCAAACCTACTTTTACTACTAGTCCTATATAAAGAACACTTCTGCTTATTAGACTTGCTAATAACCTTAAACATTATGGTATAGTTAGGCTATATTAAGGTTAGATCATGGTTAGATTATAGTTATATAGTAATTAGAACTGCCTAAACTTGCCTTGCCCTTAGGTATTAATAGAATTCTGGAATAGAATATAATACGCATCTATTTAACTGGCTCCTCTATATATTCTAGTTAGATCCATAATATAATAAGATTATAAATAATAATATACCTAGATCTGCTAAAGTTGCTTTACATTTTCTACGACCTTTAGCCGTTAAGGGTGCATTTTTGGCTAGGGGCGCTAAAATATATTAGTAATATATCCTAGATAGAAGAACAATAGTTTATACCATTATAATATATTCCAGCCTTTCTTACTACTTTACTAACAGGGCATATAACCTGCAGTTCCTCTTCTATATAAATAGCTCTATAAAGTGTCTTCCAAGCTGCTAAAATAAGTTAGATCTAGGATATAATATAGATATATAGACAACTATACTATCTAAATTATCTAATTCTAGCTCTTTTTAACCTCCGGGCTTTACACTTCTAATTATATAGCCTACACCTTTCTTTATTTTAAGGTTAGAAAAAGGTTATAATATAGATATAATATGGATATATCTAGGATCTTACTAGGAAATGCAACTTAATATACTTAATTAATCCTCCATAACCATTTGCGAATTTTTTTTCCCAAGCGCAAATAGTGTGCTTGGCATTTAGATCCTACTATAGTTAGATCTAGGATATAACAAAGATATATAGCGCTTATAACTCACAGTTTTCCCAATAGCACAATCCTATCTACAGAAAATCCCCTCTGGCAGAATATAGACGAGGAAATGTTTGCTATAGGGCTATATTTAGGTTATATCTTAGATATAAGCTAGATATATACTAGATATTACCTTAATATAAAAAAACGGAACCCACCCTAGGCGCTTGTCAAGTCTAAGGTACTATGCCTTAGTATATTGGCCGGGGGCACCAGAAATGCGCCCCTTTATAGTATTTAGCTGAGGAGCAGCATCACGAGTGCTAGAACCCTTGCCCTTACTACTATCTAAGTCTAGATTAGAATATAGCCTAGAAGCTACTGCCCTATTTGCCGGAGTGCTATATATAGCCATTATAGTGGCATTTGGATCTTGGATAGAGCTGCTAGGGCTACTAAGGACTTTATTAATAATCTATTAAGGTTAGATTATAGATATAACGTGGTTTTGTCTAAAATATAACTTATATCTTATGCGACCTCCATCCCACTAAAAGCATTTACCTGCCCATTTTGGAGAAAATTCTCGGTCTATATCCTAATTAGATCCTTTTTATAACTACCAGAAGTTACTTTACCTTATTACAAAATTGGGTATTTGGACTGTTAAGTGGTATCTATTCCATATTAGATTATAAATATAACCTAGATATATACCTATAGTGCTTATATAAGAGTTATCACAGTTGTTCTCTGGGGGCTAGAAGGGATTCGGCGGCAACTAATATGGTTAGGCTAGATTAAGATAATAATATAGATAGAATATTAATAAATACCTCTCTAGACTGCTGGTTCTTTAGGGTCTATAGCCACATTAGATCCTTAATAAAACCTTAATATAACCTTAATATAACCTCCCAAAACTTATATTGTCCATTTCATCACTAATATTTTTTAAAATCGTGATGAATGGTAGGAAGTATTTAATTAAAGGTTTAAAACAGCTATATTAACGTTATAATCGAAATATAATTGTGTTATTGCCTCTAGACGTAATTTAATGAAAGTTTGAATTGTGTACCAAGTGAAGCTGGGTTGGTGTTAGAATATCAATACTAGCCGAGGTTTTAGTGCCTTGGCAAGCACTCCCGGAGCTTTCGGTAACACTGGCCGAGCTTTAGACTCCGAAGACGACTGCAGATACAATTAAGCCGGAGTCTCTTACTTATTATAAACTTAATTCCAACTCCGAGCTAGAGCTTCCACCGCCTCCAACAATTAAGCTAGCTTGAATTGAGTTTTATAGTAAGTGGTATTGTAAAGCTAGCAATATTACTGGCTAAAGGCGCGATAAGAAGAGGTCCTTGTGTCACGGCTCTAGCAGAACTTGCGGTCACGTGACTAGAGGACCGCATAAAAGAACCCTACTTTGACCGGCGCTGGTCTTCTTCTCCTTTCCTTTCTCTAGCTTTAGATCCCTGTTTATAGACAATCTAATTATAAAGGCTTGCATGCGTCCTGCTTACTATGCTTATACTATAATTAACTAAGTTGCTAATATTATCTAAAGCTTATACTACTCTTTCTTCCTAAAAAGGAACTTAAATATATCTATAAGACTATAAATAGGATAAGGATATAGAATAGGACCTAAAGGACATTACTAGGACTATAAGGATAGGACAGAACCCTAAGAATATAAAAGGAATATAAAAAGAACCCTTAGAACTAAATATATATAGACTAAAACCTTTAAAGAAATTACCTAAAATTACCTAATACCCTTACTACTATACTAAGAAATATAATAGCCAGTAAAGCCGCTGCAGGACCCTTAAATACCTCTAATAGTAAAATAATTACTATCTTAACCCCCTAGGCGGAGCTTATAGCAGCTAATACTAAAATTAAATAACTACAAAGCTGCTTAAAGCTAGAGATATCCCTATATTTAATAATAAGTTATTATTGGATACCTAGAGACTTGCTATAGTCCTATAGGCCCTATTTTAGCGTCTTAGTAGATCTTCTAAGGCCTATATAGTACTATTATAGTCTATAAAGGTTAATACAACTCTATTAGTAAAGAAGTATATATTTCCTAAGATGGACTTCTATATTAACTTATTACCTATAAAATCCACATTATAATATCCGTGTCACGGAACCCGACCGTAGGGGCCTCCATAGGAGAGCCCCGTGCTCTCGTGTATACCTCGCGTACAGCTTATGTCAGCTACGCGTGGGTATATCACCTCCTTACGCCCTCAACCCTTACGATCGATCGCGTAACGTCTTATAGACTCCTCAAATACATATATTCAGCTGCTATTAACCCCGTCCCGTAATATTACATTATGCCTTTTTTATTACTAACGTCCAGCCTACAACCAATTCCACGTCTCTATAATACTGCAGGCGCTGCCAGAAGCAGTATATCTATAAGTTACCTTACTTTGTACTTCTAAAAAATTAATAATAGTAAGACGAAATTCCTTACTAGCCACTATATTAAACTTAAAGAACAATCTAATGCCTATACTAAACCTATAACGCCAATTAATCCTAGGAGGATTTAATTTATTAGCCCTAGCCCTAACCCTTAAGGGGAAGCCTAGTAGCTTAAAAGACTATAATAACCTTAATAAGGTAGATATTAATAATATCTTACCCTTTATTAACTATACAACTATAGATAAATAAGCTAAAGGACTACTACCTATTAAGATTAAGATATAAGACGCTAAGATATTTATAAAAATGGTAGCATAAGAACCTAATAAATACTACTGCCTTTTATAGAACTACTACCTAAAGCTTATATAAGCTAAGATGCGTACTGCCTAAGATTATAATATTATCTAAGACCTATAAGCTTATAAGGCGCTCACTAATAATACGCGTTAAGAGATTAAAGATAACCTCTATATGTCTAAATGTAACATCTAATAACTAAAGAAGGCTAAGATTATACTTATTGCTACGGTTACCAAAAGAGAGGGTATAATTAAATACCTATAATATTAGCTTAATAAGCACATTTATAATAATACTAGATACCTCTTTACTATATATAACGCTACCTAAATCTCTATGCCCCCAGCAACCTTACTTACTTAATACTTAACAAAGGGTTAGCGCCAAGCAGCTTTACCTAATAGGAATCCCTACTATAGCGGCAATAATAAAAGCCACAATAATTAAACCTAGACTGCTACTGTAGGATCTAATATACGCTACCTTAATCCCCTAACCTTTTAGGGTAACCGCAAGGAATATAGCCACTAGAAGATATAAATCCGCAAGAAACTAACCTAAAGCGCCTACCTTTTCCCCATAAAAGATACTAAGATTGGCTATATTATTAGACAAATAGAGGGCATCCTATTTAATAGACTCTTCGCTTAATAAAAGACTAGTAGTCCCTAAAGGTAGCAGTCCTACTATAAAGTCCTTAATAACCTTAACTAAATGTACCGCAACTATAACCTAGTGGCCACTAGTTAAGCTAAACTATATGCCTTAAAGATAAGCCCCACTAAATTATTTAATAAGTTCTATGCTAAATTCTAGGAATATACTAGAGTTTTTACCTAAGACAATGCCAAAGACCAGGAAGATCTTCTTAAAAAAGTTACTTATTACTTTAGTTACGCAGCCACCAGCCACAATTATAATAATATTTATAATATGGTAGCAGCCCTATAGAAGATTAAATAACGGCTAAACCAAATTGCTACTGTAAACCCCTACTCAAAGACCTCCCTATAGAAGCCCTCCGGACCTACTAAACTACTAACGCCCACTACCCTAAGCAATACTACTAGTCCTAATATTAACCTCTCTATACTAACATTTCTATAGAAGCTACTAGATAGAGAGCGCGAGCTACTCTGGAAGCTATAGCATTGCTATAAATGCTATTAAGAAGGCTGCTATAGCTATAGCCCAAACTACCCAATGACTAGGTTTAATAGCCGCCGTCTAATACCTAACCCTATACCTTAAACACCAAATACGGCGCTATATGCCACTACTATATAAGACAAAGACGCAGTAATAGCGATAGAGTTAGATACGGAAATAGAAAACGCTAAGTCCTAGCCCTAAGTTATAGGTTAGGACGCCCTAACAATAAGGGGATCTATATATTAGCATACTTAATAGATAACTTAGTAAAGATAAATAGACGGAAACAGATAGTTTTACCTATAATAGGAATTACTGCTAAAAAATAATATAAAAGCCGTTTTATAATTAATTGCGGAGCTACTAATAAATTTATAAATACCTAATTTATATATACTTATAACCTACCTACCTTACCCCTTATTAAAGCCCGCGCCCTATAACTTGCTAACAGTAATTATACTGTATAGAAGATTACCTATATAGTATAACTCTACCTAGATATAAATGGGCACTAGGAAGAACTCTAGGCCTATATTATACTACTTACTAACTACCCTATTATCCTTAAAATAAACTAGCCTAAATAATACAACCCCGCCATTAACTAGAAAAAGAAAGAGGTAACCCTTAACTCTAAATACTATAGAGAGACTTACCTAGGGCATAGCCTAGCCGCCTCTACCTACTCCCTAGGATATCAACCTAAGGAACCCCTTATTACCCTACCTATAACCAACTACCACCATATAAATGCCGCAGCCTTCTACTATATAGTATATAGGAAAGGCTAGACCGTTGCCGTAGCCTCCTAATTATAACTATATAAGCTTAATAAAGAACAGAACCACGTCCTTTATAGTAATAGGATAGATATAGCCAACCTTCTAGAAAACGATACCCCTATAAAACTCTATAGACTTTTACCTTTAGACTTTAAGAAGTTTATATAAAGCTTAAAAAAGGATTTACTAATAAGAAACTCCGCAATCTCCTCCCTAAGAGGTACTATAACTTTATTAACGTATACTTATAAAAGAGCGTAGATATACTCCCCCTATATTAACCTAATAACTACGTCATTAATATTAAATAAGGAAAAACGCCACCCTATAAGAGACCCTACTTAATGTTAAAAGACAAACTTCTAGTTATTAAAAAGTATATTAATAAGCACCTTAACAAAGGGTTTATTCGCCCTAGTATACCCCTAGCAGCCGCCCCTATCCTCCTTATTAAGAAGCTAGGAGGAGGTATCTAATTCTATATTAACTATAGAGGACTTAACGCTATTATAATTAAAAACTAATACCCTATACCGCTTATACGTAAGACTTTTAAACGGCTTAGCTAAGCCAAAATCTATACTAAGCTCGATATTATCGCCGCCTTTAACCGCCTCTAAATATAGGAAGATAATAAATAAAAAACCGTATTCGCATTACGCTTTAGCCAATTTAAATATACTATTATACCCTTTAGCGTATATAACGGCCAGGCAGCTTCTAAAGCTATATTAATAATGCCTTATAAGACTACCTTAACGACTTCTGCTCTGCGTACCTTAACGATATACTTATTTACAGTAATAATCCTTCTAAATATACGTCAGGAAAACGGGAAGTGGCGTAGGAAATTTAGTTTCGCTAAAAGTGTTTTTGGGGCCCAGGGCCAGCTTTCCGTCATATTAGCTAACCCCTAGGGCCCGGGGCCAGCTTTTAGCCACATTAGCTAACCCCCTAGGGCCCGGGGCCAGCTTTTGGCCATATTAGCCAACCCCCCAGAGCAATACGCCAGCTTTCCGCCATATTAGCAAAGCCCTAGAGCTATACGCTAGCATTACGCTAGCTTATGGCTATAAAATAAATATTGTTAGTATTATTGCATTTATTGCTATTATACGAAGCTCTGCACGAAGCTCTGCGACAGAGGCTCTACACGAAGCTCTACACGAAGCTCTACACGAAGCTCTACGTACAGAGGCTCTGCACGAGGCTCTGCGC
>Ga0307507_10011741_pt1 | contig 10975 bp, 6 predicted proteins | sample 7_EM_MG_FD_207223 | JGI IMG/M metagenome (GOLD analysis project Ga0307507, IMG submission 207223) | Populus trichocarpa ectomycorrhiza microbial communities from riparian zone in the Pacific Northwest, United States - 7_EM | ecosystem: Host-associated > Plants > Roots > Unclassified | place... | reverse complement strand
TGTTTTTGATTCATTAAAAGTACTCAGTATCGACTGCAATAATCTTAAATAATGGAAAAGCTATTTGAAACTGCCATTTAACTTTGCTTTTCAATTTCGAGTCGTGGCTGTTCTTGTACTCATATTCCATTTGTAACCTTGTACCGTGTTACATGACCAGGGTGAATGCTGGTTCCAGCCTCGGCACAGTGTAAACCAGACAACAGGAACTCCAAGCTTAGACCCTTCTGTGATCATGAAGGAGCGGCTGAGAACACTTGCAGAGACGGCATCTCTTATGGCCAGAGCTGTAGTAAACAAGGGAAATCAGACATCCGTAAACAGACATCCTGATTATGAGTTCTTTCTTTCTAGGCGAGGCTATTCACTTCTATAGCTAGTCACTCATATTTGCCAATGATATTGGCTGTCAGATAAGAACTATTTCATCTAGGGAGATAAAGTAGCTGATCTAGTTCCATCCATGTAGCATATGAGATAAAGCTGCTGATCTAGTTCCATCCGTTTAGCATAAGCCTCTTGGCATGAACCTCAGCTTCGTTTTAGGAAATGATGTGGCGCTGGGTACTGATCTAGTTATTTGTTAAACTGCTGTAAGTATTCATTTCAGTTTTAGTTAAAAGTTCTTGAATGTTTTGTGCCTGCCCAGTGTGAATGGACTCGCATCCCAGTCCTGGATGGATTTATGACATTAGCAGATCCTTTTGAGAATATCAATGTAAACGTCAGGACTCTTTTTCAGAAAGCAATCACTGATTTATGATCAAGACAGGTTGTGGTCTTACTAATTTAAAACTATCATTCATTCCTAAATTTTTTCCAAGATAGAAAATGAAAAAACATTAAAAAGGCAACACATAAATCTAAGTGTGTGGTTATCAGAAGGGATTGAGGGAGGTATAAAAGTGCAGAGGTCTGGAAAACTACACTGCCACTTGAAACAGGGACAACATCACACTTAACCAGGATGCTTCATTAGCCCTCGAGAGGAGATTTTATTTCTTGAATTTCTTAGATACTCTGCAGACAACAAAAAAGAAACATCAACATATTGCATGCTGAGGGAGAGCCAAATGGCTTTTATCAAGACTCAACATGAATTTATACATCATCACAACGCTTATTACTGGGTTGGTTCAAATGCTGCAGCAGGTGGTGTAGCTACGGGTTTCTCTCCTCCTGCAGTACACAATTTAACAGTGATAAATCCCATGTAATAACTAATGACTGAGCCTCAACTCTGATTGGAACTTTGATTAATAAAGACATGACTTCATAGAATTTTTTTTCCAGCTAAATATATATTATTAAGACTCATAGATAAATAAGATTAACAGATGTTCTTGCCATGTCATACTAATTACCAAATGATAAAACCCATAATATCACTTCTCAGTGCAAGAGGGGAAGTCAATCTCAAGTTGAAATCTGATCATCATAGCAAATAAATTTGATTTTTATGACTCAATTATTGGAGTGATGTTTAGGGCTTTTTTACCAAAAATAGTTGATTTTTTTGGCTTGGTTGATTCGAAAATGATAATAATTGATGTTTCTGTACTATCATGTTTAGGCTATTAACATTTTTTTTTTTAAAAAAAAAAAACAAAAACCGGAGGAGAGATGGTAACAACATTGCTCCCACGGATGAGAACAATATTTTTATTATCTTGTCCTTTAAAAAAATTTATAGCCTAATGATTGAGTGTAAAATTATTATTATTTTTATTTTAGCCTTCATTTTTTTATTAGATTTTATCCTTGTTTTTTTTTTATTATTGTTTTTTTCTCTTTGCAAAATCTTTTAGACTGAATTTTTTTTTATCAATTTTATTCTTTAATATTTAATTGGTTTCAATTTGAGCTTCTTGGTTAAATTCACATCTAAGATTATATAGGTTGCAAGTTTTGAAAATCAACCCAGTTTTAAGAGGTTCTCTCAAAATTACTTTGTTTTTTAATATCATTTTTTAAGTTAATATTTTTTTTCAATTTTATCCTTCAATATTTATTTACTTAAAGATTAGACCCCTTATTTTTCCTGCTTTTTATGTTCTTTGTTTTATCATTCATTTTTTTTTAACTGGGTTATCTAAGGTCTTTTATTTGTTGTTTGTGTATTTTTATTTGTTGTTCTTTGTTAAATTATTTTTAAAAATAAAATTTATTCTTAAATTAAATAGAATTAATTTATTGAATATAGGTGGATGCTCACTTTCATTTGTTTTGTTTGGTTTTCTATTCCGGAGTGTTGCTTTAACGACCCATACGACTTCTTTTGATGTCATCATGTAGTCTTTTTTAGTGGGGTTTGAAACATCTCAACAAACTCTTTTGGTGGTGGACGATGTCCACAGTGGAGTGATGGTGAGTGTTCAACAATCTTTTTTTTCTTCTCCTTCTAGGTATGATATCGTTGGCTCATATATTTTAGTTAATTGTTGACAAATTAATGTTTTTTATTTAGTCTCCTATAATTGCCTTTATAAATTATTAAATAATCATCAATAAATTCATCGGTGACTTATAATAATGATAAATTATCGACGGACTCACCAATGGATACATTGGTTAGATAATTACAAAGAGTTTGGCAAGAAATGCATGAAATTAGAACTGATCGACAGAGTGACCGATGGATTAACATTTGTTGCTGAAATTTATACTCACCGATGGAATCACCAATATACTATAAAATAGTTAGAGAATTATAAAGAGTTTGGAAAGAATTCATGAAATTGGATTGACCGATAAAAATACTAATGGATGAAAATTCAATGGTGAATTCGGGATTTTTCAAGAAATTTTAGAAATTCTTGAAACAACAAATGGATTTAAATTTTTTTGGCAGTGAACTAGTCAATGGTGTGTTGACATGATAAATCACTGACGGACTCACCAACAGAAAATTATATTGGTGAATTTAAAGCAAAATATATTGGGGTAATCCTTAATTTTTCTCCCATTTCCCTAAAATACCCCATTTCCCTCCCTCTCTCTCATCTCTCTCCCTCTCTCTTTAACTAGTGGTAGGCATTCTCTTTCTAGAATCAATGGCGGTGACCCTCTCTCTCTCCTCCCCCCTCCCCCCTCCCCCCCCCTCACTTCCTAAGTTTTGATCTTGATCGTTTGATGTTTTTTTCCTATATTTATTGGTTTTTTTCATGTTTGTTATGAGTTACAATGCATGCTTTGTGATTTGGGAGGGATGGAAGCTTGTTTATTTTGGGCTGGCCATGGGGAAGCATTAGGGAAAAATGGAAAATTTATTTAAATTTATAATATTGTATAGTTATTAAAATTATAGGTATGGGTAAATTTTGTTTAGAAAGGAATTTTAATTTGTATACACGATGTGATTTACATATTGTATACGGGTGTTTGAAAGAAATAGGTGAATGTGATTTTATGTGAGTTAGTCCCCAAGGGACGTAGCCTGATAGCAAAAGGTTTGAGATCTGCATAGTAGGTCTCGAGTTCAAGTCAAGGCGTGCACCTCTTGTACGAGTCTGGGACAGCCGGGATTTTACTCGCTCACCTGGGCCCACAAAGTGCGCTTTCCAGGAGGTGGGGTTTTCTCGAATCCAAAAAAAAGAAGATTTTATGTGAGTTAGTGATATGAATGCTTATGGATTAAGAAGGAAAACTTAGAAATTGTTTATAATTGTATGTGAAACTGTTAAATGAGATTGTGCATGGTGTTTTATTATTGGGAAGAAATATGCTAGAATGGGTTGAGGAAGTCATGGAAAATTATAAATGTTATTTCAAATTCGTTGAATAATTACTTGTAACTTTTGGGAAATTTTAGAAATAGATTTTAATGTTTAGTTGATTAAGATAAATGTTGATACTTATGCTCATGGTTATGCTTGCAGGTGGTGCTTATGGAAAATTATTTGGTTCTTTGAAAGTGGTTTTTTGCATTTTAAAATTTTTTGGGTAGGGTTTTGAATAGAAAAGGTGCTGCCAAAATCTTGTTGAAAATATATAGATGCACTAAAACAAAAACTTACAAAACCATAGATTGAGAATTTAATTTAATATGCTTAATTATTTAGTTATATTGTATAGATGCCGAGAAAAAGTTCAGATCAAAATGAAGCGTTTTGCTTCTTCAAGTAGTATTATTCTTGAGCATGTGGTGCATTTAAATGATGATCATAAATACACACCTGATGCACATGTTAGTAATATAAGATCATTGATTATGAGTTGTAGATCTAGCATCTCATCTGCTAGATATCCTTATTCTGGTAAGTTAATAGCAGAATAGAAGCTGAATTTAAGCATGTAAAAAATTAGTTTCTCAAAGATAACATTAAATTAATGATTAAACTTTTATATAGTTTAGAGTTAATTAATTGATTTTCAGGTTCACAAAGATGGAAGCTAAACGAACAATAACGTCAGCAATAAAAATGTTGATGTAAGTGTCTTTCTTTCAATGAAGCAAGCTTAGAGATCAACCAAAATGGATGACTGTGGTTGAGGCTTGGTGGGAAGATTTAAGGTTAGTATATATAATCAATACTTTTAATTAATATACATGTTTTTTAAAATTTTTAAATTAATTATTTTATTCAAATGACTAAAAGAAAAATTTTTGGTGGGATACTGCAAACTTTGGGGTTTCCAAGCGAGTTTGGAAAAATCATAGCGCAACTATTTCTTTTATAAAATTTTGATCTTTTTTATCGTTATATTTTTTTTAGTTTAACAAACTTTTGAACCAAGTTGCACAATTTCTGGTACGACACACACTTATGCTAATAGAAGAGTCGAGTTAGATGACTTTGAGGTGTGGAAGTATTTAAAACCTCCCCACATCGCTGAGAGTAATTGGGAGAAATATCTAGAGTTCTTGATTTCAAAGGATTTTAGGAGGCGATCACAGAGTGAATCCTTGTCAAAAATAAGGACTCACGGTTCCATTAGTAAACATATTGGCGAGTCACTTCCTTTTATTAACCATACAAAACGCCTAGTAAGAACCTTTTTTATTTTTAAGTATTTTTCTTAAAATGTTAGTGATATTTATGACATTGTTTAACTGATGACTTATTTTGTAGGCTACACAACTTGGACGCAAACCAACTGTAATGGAGTTATATATGAAAACACATGTGGAGAGAGGATAAACAAAAAAAAAGGATGCAACAGTTCGTGGATAACCAAGCTAAGGTGTTTATTGGAAGTAAAATTCAAGACCTTTTGTATACTTTTGGACTAATGTTTTTTTTTGTCAATATTTTTTACCGACGATCAATTCATTGGTGCTTCATCAGGTAATATTTACCAACAAATAGGCTAATCGAAAAATGGCTGGTGCCTATTTATATCCCTAACATGAATATTATATTGCTTTATCAATTAGCATTGAAGTCATCGACTGAATTACTGAAGGATTTTAAATCCTTGATGAGATAATCACTGACGACACTTTTCCATAGATAAATTCATCGGTGATTTTTATACCGACCAAAATACAACTTTTACACCAGTGAAATATTTGAAGATCATTCACAACACGTCGACCATCATGTAACAACTTTCAACCCTAATATGATGCAAATATAAATTATTAATCCATAAATAAAATGCAATGGTTTTTTTGAAGCCTATAAAAAGTAACAAATACTTATAACATTTTGAATCCAACATGCATGTGGCTCATTCTCCATCTTCTCGCATGGAGGAACTTGCACTGGGTTTGGTGTAATGATTTAGCGTGTTATACTCAGGAGCCAACCCATGTATTCCTCCTAAGAAATTACAAGATGCATTTCTCTAAAAATAAAATCTCTTCATGCATCCCATATCAATATATACTAGAGATGGTAGATTATCCAATTACAATCAGCGTGCTTACCCAAACGACTAATGAAATACAACTGATCGCTCGTATCTATTTCAGATGGGATGTATTGTTTAAAGCCAAATTGTTGCATTACACGGTTTGGAAAATACATCTCAACAAGCTCAAAAAATAAGAGGGGACAACTGATGTCCATAGTCAATTTGAATATAACAAGAGCAACTTTCATATCATATTCTGAATAAGGATTCTACACAACCAATTGAAACATCAACAATGCAATTATTTCCATCATTTACCAACATCAACCCATGCAGTTATTTCTCATCATTTACCAACATCAACCTATGCAATAATTTCTTAACATTTATCAATGTAAAAAAAATTAAATATCAACGCAAATAACATTATTAGGCCCCGTTTGTTTGCTGGAAAGTAGTTTCTTTTTAGAAAGTAAATTCCGGGAAAGTGAATTAGTTTTCGATGTTTGGTAGTGTAATGGAAAATAAGTTGAAAAACACTTTCCAATGTTTGGTTATGTCATGGAAAATAAGCTGGAAAATAACTTATTAATGTTTTATTTTTTTTCAAGTTTATTAAAATAATGAGGAACAAATCTTACAAATTAAAAGGTTGAATGAGAATGAAATTGAAAAAAAATATAATTTTATAAATTATCTCAAATAAAATAAATAATAATCAAAATAATAGAGATCAAATCTAAAAAATAAAAAAATTAAAAGATGAAGAAATTAAAATAATAATAATTAAAATTTCATAAATTATTTCAAATAAAATAAGTAACAATTAAAAAATGAGGACCAAATTTGATAAATAAAAAATTTCAATTAAAAAATGATAAGGGAAAAGTAAAATAAAAATGAGGATCAAAGTTAATATAAAAATTAAATTCTAAGGGATGAAATTGAAAAAAAATATTCAAAATATATATATATAACAATCAAAAGTTTGAGGACCAAATTTGATATAATTAGCAAATAATATGATATTTTTAAATTTTTCATAATTCCGCCAAAAATAAAAGGAAAATACTTTCCTGGAAATGTAGCCAAATTTTTCTTTGACTGGAAAGTGTTTTCCGTTGATCAACTTTTCTAATGGCAAACAAACATAGGAAAGTTTGGAAAGTGATTTCTCGGAAACCACTTTCCGGGAAACAAACGCACCCTTAGTATACTATTATTCATATCAGAGACAATAACACCACCATAATGACACAACATAAAAAAGTTTGAAGATATATTTTTTAAAATAAAAATACTCATTTCACCAAAAATAAATTATCTCACTATTCAATGCAAATCCTAATTGCTATTACTTTGGCCATAATAATAGCAATAAAAAATAATTAATTGCATCAATTAAAAAGTAAATGATCTTAATTGAACAAAATCTTCAATTACGATAATTTTTACAAAAAGTTCAAAGTAAACTCTAGACGCTATGATTTCGACCATAACCTTATTAATAACATCAATTGATTAAAAACCTATCTAATAACATCAATTACAACAAAATTTATATCAATTCAAACAATATAATAAAATATGACAAGTAACTGAATAATCAATTTAAACCCTAATTTCTCTAATCCAAACACATAATTGCAATATTCATAACCTAAAATTATCTAATTATCAAACACAACACAAATAACTAATTAAACCAAAACATAAAATTTACCAATTCAATAATAAAACTCATCAAACTAAGAGACAATGTAAATGTTTTACCTTGATTTTTTTATGTCTAGTTGGTTGTTTCACTGGTTGTGGCAGCGGGGAGGCTGTCATTGAAAGCTTGGGCAAACGGTTTGCAAGAAAAAAAAACAGTAGAAAGACTCGTGGAGACAATAGGAAGATGTTTCTAGTGTTTTGATGGAGGATTAAATAATGTTTTGGGTGATTGGTTTTTATGGGGGGGTTTCGGTTTCTAGGGTTTTCTTCTTTGCAAGAGTGGCAACCATGGAGAAAAAGAAGAGGAGATTATATATACATTGTAATCGCAATTTAAAATCTTGATTTTATTATGTAACCACTATTTTTTATAATTACATTAAACCATGATTTAAAGTCATTTTTTTATTTAAATTATTATTTTGAATAGTTGTTCTTTAACAACTACGATGCAAAACAACATTGATTTTGAAACTATATTATTTTCTCGAAATTTTTCAAAATTGTATCATTTTCTAATTACTTTCTTCAAATTGTGTCGTTTTTCAAAAAAACTGAATTACGTGCCCGTTGCATTTCCCTTATGGAGAGGCCAGTTGGAGACATTATTATGTCTGCCAACGTTTATTTGTTTTCTTTTCTTTCCTGCTTTAATCATTATGTTTGCCAATGTTTATTTGTTTTCTTTCTTCTCTTTTTTGCTTTAATTATTATGTCTGCCAATGTTCTTTTCTTTCCTCCTCTTCTTTTCTTATCTTATCTTTTTTGCTTTCTTTCTGTATTGTTAAAATGGCTTCGTCTACAAATATCTGATGGAAAGTAAAGGCCCTACGAATAGCTATGGTCCTTCAATATTCCAAGTTGATTAGATGGTCCTCCAAATGTTTTTCCTTACAAGGACAACTTTTTTCTCCCATGCGCGCATTGTGGAAAATAAAGCCTCTGATTTAAGCATTTCTCTGTCATTGTGGAAAGCAAAGCCCGATACATGACAATACTTTCCTCGTTATATTCTTCTTTAATTTCGTTTTTTCTTACAGCTATGAGTTTTGGTTTAGATAGAGATGTAGTTCTGAGAGTATAATATAAATTATATTTGGGAATTTTATTTAATAATTTAAGATATTGAGTTGAGATAGATTTTTAATATGGTATCAGAGTCTTGATGATCAAGTGGTCTCGAGTTCGAATCTCACCATCCTCATTTAATTGATAAAAATTAAATATAAGGTAATGTGGGCCTGTGCAAGTTTCAAGTTCAAAGGGCTTTCACTTGAGGGGGTGTGTTAGAGAATAATATAAATTATATTCTGAGACCTTACCTAACAGATTAAACTATTAAATTGAGATGATTCTTTGATATCAGTAGGGTTTTTTCATTTAAAAAAGGTAATGTAACATGGGTGTCATATTTTCTACAAAGATATATTGTATAATAGTCCATTCATTTTTTATTTTGTTTTTTCATGTTTGGGTTTGAAATATAAAATTTAAAACCCGGTACTCTGCTTGGGTTTGAAATATAAAATTTAATTTTGCTTTTTACACTTTATTGATTAAAGTAAATAAAGTGGCCATTGCACCAGAATCGTGATATGCTTCAAACTATATATTGATTCTAATATAACCAAGAATATCTTTTTTATTAGAGGTTAAATCCATTATAAAAAAAAAGAATTAAGTAAAAAAAATTAGGATACATTTTGGGAATAGTACAAAACTTTCTTTGAAGTGAAGCGAATAAAAGCTTCATTCTTTCATAAAAAGTCTTGTACAATTAAGAATTGATTTTTCATTATGTACACGCCAGAATTATTTTTATTTTTTATACAACTGTTTAAAAATTCTTGAGTCATGAATTTTTAATTAAAATTTGCTTTTCAAATCATTATATGTTTTAATTTAAAAACAATGTATCTGATATAAGAAAAATATTTTTATCAAAACAATAAAAAAGAATACATGAATAAGGAAAGGATGTTTTGATTAAAGATACACCTTTTAGTTTTTATTCAAAAAACATGTTAATAATAAAAAAAGATGTTTCGTTAAAAAAAATACATGAATAAGAAAAAAAGAATTTTGGCTAAAAAAGTACTTTTTTTTCAGAAATTAAATCATTCTTTTATATATATATAAATGTTTATTTTAATTATCAAATAAAAAAATAAAATTTTAAAAATATCTTGCGATATTGCATGATCACAATACAATAATTAACTAGTATGATGCTAATCTAATTTTTAACAAGAAAAAATAGCTTGGGATGACGTGATTTATTCCTTTTTTTTTTTTTAATCGTGTTGCTATTTGGATAAAATGTAATGATAAGAATTTATGCTATACGGGGTTAAATTTATTTTGTTCATTAAATTATCTTCTTATATAGACTAATAAAACAGAGAAGTGATTCTTCTTGGTTATCTCCTCTCATAGGTATACTTGAGTAGAATGTTGATGTGTCTTCAAATGACAAACTTGGACACCGATCATGAAGAGAAGTTTCTTTGTATTTTTTGTTTTTCCATATGTAATAGGGAATCTAATGAAACCTCGAGGTCTTATCAATTCATAAAGTTATGCTTTTGAATATTGATTACTGCTATGTTTCTACAAATCAATGAGTTGTAAAGTCAAATTCTTACAATGCCATTACTTGAATTAAAAAAAATATATTACGCGGCCTTGACACCTGCAAAGTGAATTCATGTAAAATATTTTCAATACATGTAATAGGCTCTTATTTTTTCTTTGTTTTGAACATGATCATAAAGAGAATAATTATATTGCGAATCATTTGCTCAAACAAAATGGTTGTTCGTTTATAGTTCATCAAATTATAAGTTTAGTTTCGTTAGTAATAACTTAAGTTATTGGGTTAAATTAATTTTTTAATATGGTATCAGAGTCTTGATGACCAAACAGTTACGAGTTTAGATCTCACTATCCCTATTTATTAGATAAAAATTAAGTACAAGATAGTATAAACCTATATAAGTTTTAAATCCAAAGGACTTTCACTTGAGATGATATATTAATTCTTTAACATCTTCTGAGTATTTTTTTTTTTTTGTCTTTTTTTCTTTCTTCTCTGTTAAGATATTTTTAAAGAATATAATAGATGATTAATAAATCTCTTGTATTTATATATATATAAAAAATATATCATATCATCCAACCATCATCTATGATAGACCAATTGTTGTCGTCACACCACAATGACAACTACATCACCACCGATACAATCAGAAACCATGATCGTGCACCCAGGTTCGTGGCTTAGCGGTCCTGGTAGGGAATTCCCTACCTCTGCATCCTAGGTTCGAACCTTTGTGTACATGTCTGTCACCATCGCGGAGCCTTACCTGCCTACTGGGCTTGCAGGAAGTTCAGTGAGTTCGGAGATTAGTCGTGGTGTACGTAAGCTGGCCCGGACACCCCAGATTATCAAAAAAAAAAA
>Ga0307507_10011740_pt1 | contig 10975 bp, 8 predicted proteins | sample 7_EM_MG_FD_207223 | JGI IMG/M metagenome (GOLD analysis project Ga0307507, IMG submission 207223) | Populus trichocarpa ectomycorrhiza microbial communities from riparian zone in the Pacific Northwest, United States - 7_EM | ecosystem: Host-associated > Plants > Roots > Unclassified | place... | reverse complement strand
GTGAGCAGCGCGATCGGGATCAGGAACGAGCCCACCACACACGCGAACACCGCGCTGCGGCCCGGGAATTCGAAGCGCGCGAGGCCGTAGCCCGCCGCGAGGGCGACGAGTGTGCCGCCCAGGGAGCCGACGCCCGCGTAGAGGAAGGAGTTGGCGGTCCAGCGCAGGAAGATGCCGTTCTCGTAGGTGAAGACCTGTCGCAGGTTCTCCCACAGGTGCATGCCGGAGAACCACAGGCCGTTGCTCTGGTACAGCCCCGTGCGGTTCTTGGTCGCGGCGACGATCAGCCACCACACCGGGAACAGGCTGTAGGCGCTGGCCAGGACCAGGCCGACGAGCAGGAAGCGCTGGCCGCCGTGTGAACGTGCCCTCGGATCGGGCTTGTTGAGGCGGCGGACCTGATGTGCCTTCCGGCGTTCTTCGGTGAGGGTCATCAGTCGGCCTCCTTCGCGGTGAGCCGGTAGAAGAGGAAGGAGGCGAGGCCGAGGATGAGGGCCAGGAGGACGGAAAGTGCCGCCGCGTAGTGGTAGTTGCCCGCGTTGAACGCCTGGTTGTAGATGACCATGATCGGGGTGAAGCTGTCGTCCACCGTCTGCGGGGTGACGTTCCGGAACAGTGCGGGCTCGTTGAAGATCTGCAGCATCTGGATGATCGAGAGCATCCCCGTCAGCACCAACGCCCCCCGTACATAAGGGATCTTGATGCTCAGCGCGACCCGGAACTCGGAGGCACCGTCCAGCCGGGCCGCCTCGAACAGGTCGCGGGGCACGCCCTGGAGCGCCGCGTAGATGATCACCATGTTGTAGCCGATGCCGTGCCAGGTCAGCAGGTTGCCGATGGACGGCCACACCATCGAGGGCGCGAAGAAGTTCCAGGAGAGTCCGAACACCTTGCCCAGCGGGGTCAACGGGCCCACGTCCGGGCTGTACAGGTTGATCCACACGATCGCCGCGACCACTCCGGGGATCATGTACGGCACGAGGAGGAAGATCCTGAACCGGCCCGCCGCCTTCGACGACAGCGCGTCCAGGAACAGCGCCAGCAGCAGGCTGACGAGCAGCATCACCGGGATCTGCACGCAGGCGAACAGCACCACGCGCAGCACGGAGTTCATGAACGCCGAGTCGGTCAGGCCCTGTTGGTAGTTGTCCAGGCCGGAGAACCTCTCCGTGGAGCCGCCCAGACCGAGACCGGACTGGTGCTCCACGAACAGCGACTCGTAGACGGCGTACCCGATCGGTATCAGGTAGATGAACACGAAACCGAGCTGGAAGGGCACCGTGAACGCGGCACCCTTCCAGCGCTGGGAGCGAATCATCGGCGCTGCCTCAGCCCTTGACGCTGATACCGCGGGACTTCAGGTCCTTGACCGTCCACTCCTGCATGTGCGCCAGCAGATCGGTGACCTTCTCCTGCTTGTTCATCACCTTCGCCCAGCCCGACTGCAACTCGGTGAACATCGCGGTCCAGTCCGGGCCGAACACCCAGTCCGAGGTGACGGTGTTCAGGCTGTCCGTGACGACCTTCTTCGCGGGCTCGTAGTTCGTGCCGAGCAGCTTGTCGGAGATCGCCTCGGCGACGTACGCGTTGCTGTCGGCCAGCGCCGGCATCACACCGTTGCCGGTGGTCGGGTTCGCCATCGTCTTCACCGCACCGGTGTTGGTGGACATCCACAACGCGGCCTCGGCGGCCTGCTGTTGGTGAGTGCACTGCTTGGTCACCAACGTGACGCCACCGCTCTGGTTGGTCCCGGCGGGCGTCTTGGCGGCCTCGCCCTGGAACGTCGGCCAGGGCGACAGCGCCCACTTCCCGTCGGACTTGGTGAAGTTCTGCACCATGCCCGCCATCTGCCAGGTGGAGATCTGCCGGGTCGCGGTGCCGCCGTCGTCGTAGTTGCGCTGGACGGCCGCGTAGTCGGCGAACGACAGCTTGGAGGCGAGGTCGTTGTCGACGATCTCCTGGATCACCTGGGCCGCCTTGAGGCTGCCCGCGTCCTGGAAGTCGACCTTCCAGGAGTTGCCGTCGATGGCGTACCAGTGGGCGCCCGCCTGCATCGCGAGCACCTCCAGGGTGCTGGGGTCCTCACCGGCGTAGTTGGTGATCTTGACGCCGTGCTTCTTGAGCACCTTCCCCGCGGCGATGAACTCGTCCCAGGTCGTCGGTGCCTTCAGGCCGTACTTCTTGAAGATGTCGGTGCGGTAGATCGTGAACGCGGGAGCCGAACTGGTCGGCACGCCATAGGACTTGCCCTGCACCTGCGCACTGGCCCACGAACCCGCGTTGAACTTGTCCTTGGCGGCGGAGACGTACTGCGAGATGTCGGCGAGCGCGCCCTGCGAGACCCAGGTGGTCACGTACTCCGCCGTGTTCTGCACCAGGCAGGGCGCGTTGCCGGCCTTGACCGCGTTGGTCAGCTGCTTCTGCATCGTCAACTGGTCGGTGACCTTGGTGTACTTGAGCTTGACGTCCTTGTGGGCGGCGTTGAACGCCTTCACGACCGCGTCCTGCCCGTTGGCCCAGCCCCAGAGGGGGAGGGTGACCGGACCCGAAGGCCCATTGGACGCTTTGTCTCCCGAGCCGGATCCGCCGCAGGCGCAGAGGAGACCTGTCAGTGCGAGGCCCGCGACGGCTGCACGAGCGAACCTTCTCCGGGGGCTGGTGAAGTTCATCAGACCGTGTTCCTTCGGAAGAGAAGAGGTAGAAACCGGTTGCTGGGAAGGTAGGCAGGATGGCCTGTTCGGAGCAAGAGGTGTGCAGCAAGTTGTTTCGATCGCCCTGGACAGACCCCATCTGGCCAGGGGATTTCAAGAGAAACCGGTTACGTAACGCCTTGATTCCGTGTGCTGCGCCAGTCCCGCAGGGGGCTGTGCCAGTCCCTGTACTAGTCCCGTCGGGCCGGTGGTCGTACCGAGTTCCGTACGACGACATGCGTGCCCAGGACCAGATGATCGCCGTCGCTGCCCCTGCGCCGGCCTGTGCCGCCGCCCTCGCGTCGGTCGGCCACCGCGCGCAGGGCGACCCGGCCCATCTCCTCGTACGGGACGTGCACGGTGGTGAGTTGAGGGGTGAGCTGGGAGGCCAGCGGGATGTCGTCGTAGCCGACGATCGACACGTCCTCGGGCACCCGCAGCCCAGCCGCACGCAGCGCCTGCATGGCGCCCGCGGCGACCACGTCCGTCCCCGCGAGCACCGCGGTGAAGTCCACACCCTCCTTCAGGGTGTCCTCCACCGCCTCGTACCCGTGCTCGTAGTCGTACGGACCGTGCCGCACCATCCCCGGGTCGAACGGCACGCCGTACGCCTCGAAGGCCCGTTGCGCCCCCCTCAACCTGCCCTGGGCGGTGGTGAGGTCGGCATGCCCCGGCAGCACCAGGACCCGGCGGTGACCGGCCGAGAGGAGGTGGCTGGCCATGGCGTAGGCGCCGCCCTCGTTGTCGTAGTCGACCGTCGTCGCCGGGACGTCGCCCTCCAGCGGCGGGCGGCCGACGAGCACGAGGTGCGAGCCCGCCGCGTCCAGGGAGCGGGCGAAACGAGCCATCCGCAACTGGTACTCGTCGAAGTCGTACGCACCGCCCAGCAACACCACCGCGGCGACGCCCTGTTGGCGCATGAGGTTGACCAGTGCGAGTTCGCGCTCCGGGTCGTCGCCGGTCGTGCCGACCAGGGAGAGCCAGCCGCGCAGCGTGGCCGCGCCCTCAACTCCCTTGGCCACGTGGGCGAATGCCGCGCCGGTGATGTTGTTGATGAGGATGGCGACCGTGGGCGTGCCCCCGCCGGCCAGGGAACGGGCGTGCGCGTTGGTCACATAGTCCAGGTCGCCGACCACCTTCATCACCCGGCGGCGCAGCTCCTCCGACACCGGGTAGTTCCCGGACAGCACGCGCGAGACGCTCGCCACGGAGACCCCGGCGCGCTCCGCCACGTCCCGGATCGTCGCCCGGCCGGCGTCACCGGACACCCTGCGCTGACTCACCGTAGCGACTCCTTCACCGTGACCAGGTCCCCACCCGGCGCGCGAGGGCCTGCTCCCGCGCCGGTCCGGAAACCGTATCCCATCGTTGTTCCAGGCAGGACGGCCTGTGGACAGCGCGGATCAGGCGACACGGGCCAGGTCCGCGTGCCGCACTTCGTGGGCGGGGGGCAGGCCCGCGGCCAGGCGCTCCAGCTCGTCGACGACGATGGCGCCGAGCCGCGCCAGCTCGTTGCCGAGCGAGCCCGCGATATGCGGCGTGAGGAAGACGTTCGGCAGCTTGTACAGCGGGGACGTGGGGGGCAGCGGCTCGGGCTCGGTGACGTCCAGGATCGCGGTCAGGCGACCTGACAGCAGCTCGTCGGTGAGGGCGTCGTGGTCGATCAGGGCGCCCCGGGAGGTGTTGATCAGCACGCCGCCGTCCCGGATCAGGGCGAGCCGCCCGCGGTCCAGCATGCGCTGCGTCTCGGGGATGTCGGGGGCGTGCAGACTGACGATGTCGCTGCGGCTCAACAGGTCGTCCAGCGGCAGGAGTTCGGTACCCAGCGCGGCGGCCTCGGTGACGCTGACGTAGGGGTCGTGCAGCAGGACCTCGAAGTCGTACGGCCGCAGCAGTTCCAGCAGGCGGCGGCCGACGCGTGAGGCGCCGATGACGCCGATGCGGCGGCCGAGGTTGCCGATCGGCGCGGTCTCGGCGGGCGTCGGGTATGTGTGCGTGTTCCGGAAGCGTTCCCGCTGGGCGAAGGTGTCCTTCCCGGCGAGCAGGATCATCGCGAGGGTGTACTCGGCGACCGGGAGCGCGTTACCGGTGACCGCGCTGGAGACGGTTACCCCGCGTTCCCACAGGGCCTCGCCGACCAGTGAACGGACCGAGCCCGCCGCATGCAGCACGGTGCGCAGCCGGGGTGCCGCCGCCAGGGCGTCGGCGTCGAGGTGCGGGCAGCCCCACCCGGTGATCAGGACCTCGGCGTCGGCCAGGGCCACGGCGGTCTCGGGGGCGGCGAAGTCCCGCACGACGAGCCCCGGGTCGATCGCAGCCGTCCGGCGGAGCCGTGCCATCAGGGGTGAGGGGAAGAGCAGGGGCAGGTGCACCGGATCCATGGCGAACACGGCCCTCGGCGGCTGGGCGCTGGGCATGACCCTCCCGTACGGAGTAAGAAACGTTTTCTGAAAGCGTCTTCTACCGTAGATCTGCTGTGGAGCGGGGGTCAATCGGTGAGAGCGGGCGCAGCACGCGGAAACATTTCGATCGGTTCCGGGACCGAGGGGGTACGGCCTGCTGGGGCATGACCCGTCCAGCGGAGTTCGTCCGCCGGAATACCCGGACGCGATGTGATGCTCTGATCAGCGTGGTTCACGAGCCTGGTGAGGAGCTGGTGGGCAGATGACGGCAGAGCGGACGGGCCCCGTGGTCGGCACCCCGTACGGGGCGGTACGCGGCAGCTACGAGGACGGGATCGCGGTCTTCCGGGGCATCCCCTACGCGGCACCCCCCTTCGGCCCCCGCCGCTTCCGCCCGCCCGTCCCGCCCGAGCCCTGGACCGGCGTGCGCGACGCGCTCGCCTTCGGCCCGACCCCGCCGAAACCGCCGTACTCCGAGGCCTTCGCCAAACTGCTGTCCGACCCCGTCGTGCCCGGCGACGACTGCCTCAACCTCAACGTGTGGACCCCGGAACCCGGCCCGGGCGCCCGGCTGCCGGTCATGGTGTGGCTGCACGGCGGCGCGCTCACCCGGGGCTCGTCGGCCGTCCCCGTCTACGACGGACACGCCTTCGCCCGCGACGGCGTCGTCCTCGTCTCGGTCAACTACCGCCTGGGCGTGGAGGGTTACGGCCTCTTCCCGGACGCCCCCGCCAACCCCGGCCTGCGCGACCAGCTCGCCGCACTGCGCTGGGTGCACGAGTCGATCGCGGCCTTCGGCGGCGACCCCGACCGGATCACCCTCTTCGGCCAGTCCGCCGGCGCGATCAGCACCGGCGCCCTGCTCGCCGTCCCGCAGGCCCAGGGGCTGGTCCGCCGGGCCGTCCTGCAGAGCGGGCCCCCGGAGGCCTTCGACCGCGACAAGGTACGGCGGATGGTGCGCCGGATGGCGACCCGGCTCAAGATCCCCGCCACCGCCGAGGCCTTCGCCGCCGTGGACCGCGAACTCCTCCTCCGCACCCAGGCCGACGTGGGCAGACTCAGCAGCCCGGTGCTCGGCGGGCCCACGTTCGGCATCGTCATCGACGGCGACCTCGTTCCCCGCGACCCGCTGGAGGCGCTCGTCGACGGCGAGGTGGGCCGGGGCGTCGACCTGATGATGGGCTGGACCCGCGACGAGTACCGGCTGTGGCTGGTCCCCGGCGGACTGCACGAGCGCGTCGACCGGCTCGGCGCGGTCGCCCTGGCCGGTGCGATGGCCCGCTGCCACTGCGGCGTCGAGGTCCCGCGCGGCTACCGCGCCCTGCACCCCGGCGCCGGCACCGCCGAGACCGTCGGCCAACTGGTCACCGACCACCTCCTCCGCTACCCGCTGCACCGCCTGGCCGACGCCCGCCCCGGAGCCTCCCACCTCTACGAGTTCGCCTGGCCCTCCAACCGCCCCGACCTCGGCTCCTGCCACGCCCTCGAACTCGGCTTCGTCTTCGACACGGGCGACATCCCCGAATCCGCCAAACTCGCCGGCCAGGGCGCACCCCAGGCTCTCGCCGACGCCATGCACGGGGCCTGGGTGCGGTTCGCCGTGGACGGCGACCCCGGCTGGCAGACCTGGGACGACTCCCACCCGGTACGGATCTTCGAGGAGGGCGCGCCCTACGTCGCGTACGGCCCGCGCGACCCCGAGTTCGCCCTGTGGGCGACCGACGCCGAGACCAAGGAAGTGGCGGTTCCGGTCGAGGGCACGCCGCCCGCGCGCAGCGCCACCGAACTGCGGTCGGTCGTACGGCGGCTGCGGCGGACCGGGGATGTGCGGCGGTCGTCGTGAGCGTGCGGATACGGGACGGAAACCGGTTGCCCAACATCGGCCGCCGACAACTGCCGTGCTGACGTAGGCGAATTGGCCGACGCACGCCTCTCCTCCGGCCCCTCGCCCACTGCTACCCTCCGCGCAGGGAACCGGTTGCCGGACGTGTTGCCACAGGCCGGGGAGGGACGAGGCGGTACATGACCAGGAAGAGCCAGGACGCGAGCGGGAGCACCATCCGGGACGTGGCGGCCCGCGCCGGGGTGTCCGCGTCCACGGTGTCGCGGGTCCTCGGCGGCGAGTACCCGGTGAGCACGGCGACCCGCACGCGCGTGCTGCGGGCCGTACGCGAACTGGACTACGTGGCCGACGCCCGCGCGAAGGCCGTGGCGGGCGTCGGGACGCCGACCCTCGCCTTCGTCCTGGAGGACATCACGGGACCGTCGTTCGCCCTGATGGCGCACGGTGTGGAGCGCGAGGCGACCCGGCTCGGCCACCTCTGCCTGGTGTGCAGCACCGAGGGCGACGTCCAGCGCGAACTGGACTTCATCGAGACGATGCGCGCCCAGCGCACCGCCGCCGTGATCCTCGTCGGCGGCACCGCCGACACCCCCGAGTACCGCGAGCGCACCCGCCGTATCGCCGACTCGCTGTCCGCGGCCGGTTCGCGGCTCGTGCTCTGCGGGCGCCCGCCGCTCGGCCCCGGCGCACCGGTCACGGTCATCGAGTACGACAACGAGGGCGGCGCCCACGCCCTTGTCGCGCACGTCCTGGCCCAGGGCCACCAGCGCGTCCTGTTCCTCGGCGGCAAGCCGGACCACGCGACGGCGCAGGGCCGCGAGCGCGGTTACCTTGCCGCCCACCGCGCCCGAGGTCTCGAACCCGACCCGGAGCTCCTGCTCCACGGGGACTTCACCCGCGACTCGGGCCACCGTCTGATGCGCCGCGCCCTGAGCCGGAAACTGGAGTTCACGGCCGTGGTCGCCGCCACCGACATGGTCGCGGCGGGCGCGCTCACCGCGCTGCACGAGGCGGGTCTTGACGTTCCCGGCGACGTCTCACTGGCCGGTTATGACGACATCCCCTTCGCCCGCGACCTGTACCCCGCCCTGACCACGGTCCATGTCCCCTACGAGGAACTGGGCCGCCTCGCCGTACGCACCGCCCTGGGCCGCACACCGGAGTCCCCGGACGAGCATCTGCTGCTGGGCACGCATGTGGTGGTGCGGGACTCGATCTCGGCGGTCAACTCCTGAGCGTCGCGCACGCGTTGCGTCCACGAGTGATGTCCACGAGTCGCGTCACGGATGGAACCGCCACCGGCCCTCAGAAACGACATCCACCTTGCCGTCCCTGACGCGAACGGCCGTCTCGTCGTCGATGAAGTAGATCGGGAAGTCCGCCCGCGCGACGATGCGGTCGGCCCAGGCGTCGACCCGCTCGGGGAAGTTCGGCGAGTACAGGTGGGGCTTGAGATACCAGTCGAAGAGGCCGAACGGCGGCTCCACGGTCGTCGCGCCGAGCACCTGGAGGTCCGCGGTGTCCCCGATGACGTCGGCGGAGTGTGCTGTGAGATGACGGCTGAAGATCATCGACCCGGCGCTGACCCCCACGTAGACCCGGTTCTCCAGCGCCTCCAGGAAGCCGTCGGCCAGGCCGTTGCCGGTGATGCTGCGTGCGAGGTGGTAGTGGTTGCCGCCCTCGACGTAGATGACGTCGGCGTGGAGGAGCCGGTCGAGCACCAGCTGCCGGGGCAGGCCGTTCAGCTCCAGGACGTCGAACTCCCGCCAGCCGAGGCCGTGCAGCCGGTTCATGTCCTCGACGAACCACCCGTGGTCCCCGGGCTCGGCGACGGATGCCGTGGGAACGAACACGATGTTCGCCGATCCGAACGGCTTTCCCAGCATGTCCCGCAGCGCATCCCGCTGTGTCTCGTTGCGCAGGCCGCTCGCCGTCAACAGAAGGTTCATCGGGCGAGCCAAGCACGGCTGACGGGCGCGTGCAACGAAGTCGGGAACGGGCGCCGAGTCAGGAGGCCGTGGAGGTCAGCGTCCGGGCGATCGACGTGATCGCCCCCGGCCCCACCCGGCAACAGCCGCCGATCAGCCGCGCGCCGGACGTCCGCCAGCCCTCGACCTGCTCGGCGGTGAAGGTGGCACGGCCCGTCCACGCGCGGGCCTCGGCGTCCCAGGTCTCGCCGCTGTTGGGATAGACGACGACCGGCTTCCCGGTGACGCGGGCCGCGGTCTCGACCGCGCCGTCGACGTCCTCGGGCGCACTGCAGTTGACGCCGACCGCGATGATCTCGTCCGCGTCGGCGGCCAGGGCGAACGCCTCCTCCAGCGGCTGCCCCGCGCGGGTGCGGTCGCCGGCGATCGAGTACGACAGCCAGGCCGGCACGCCCAGTCCGCGCACCGCCCGCAGCAGCGCGTCGGCCTCGTCCGTGTCGGGGACCGTCTCCAGGGCCAGCACATCGGGCCGGGCGGCGGCGAGTACCTCCAGGCGGGGCCGGTGGAAGCGTGCCAACTCGTCGACCGTCAGGCCGTAGCGCCCCCGGTACTCGGAGCCGTCCGCGAGCATCGCCCCGTACGGGCCGACGGAGGCGGCCACCCACAGCGGGCGGGTGACGCCCTTCGCATGGGCCCGTACGGCTGCCTCGCGCGCCAACTCCACGCTCAGGGCGAGGAGTTCGGCCGCCCGCTCACGGTCGACCCCGCGCTTCGCGAAGCCCTCGAAGGTGGCCTGGTAGCTGGAGGTGATCGCGACATCGGCGCCCGCCTCGAAGTACGCGAGGTGCGCCTCGGTGATCGCCTCGGGCCGGTCGGCGAGCAGCCGTGCCGACCACAGCTCGTCACTCAGGTCGTGCCCGGCGGCCCCGAGCTGGTTGGACAGACCGCCGTCGAGGACGAGCGTTCCGGCGGCGAGGGCGTCGGCGAGGATGCTGCTGGTCATGCAATGACGCTAGTCGATACGGCCGTACACCTCGCTCTCCGTCCAGCTGGTGAAAGGATTGCTCACCATGTGGAACATCACGGAGTCCGAAGCGCGTGAGGTTCTGGGTCGCGCCACCGGACCGGTCTCCGCGACACCGCTCACCCACAACCCGAAGAACGGCGTCACGGCAGGTGTCTGGACCGTCACCGCCGGCGACCGCACGGCCGTCCTCAAGGTCCTCACCCGCAGCAAGGACGCCATCGGCCGGTGGGCGTCCTCGGACGACCCCCGCCACTGGAACTACTGGCTGCGCGAGGCGAACGTCTACGGCTCCGGATTCGCGCGGAGCTGGCAGCCGTACGGCATCCGCGCGCCCCGGCTGCTCGCCCGCGTCGAACGGGCCGACGGGGACGTGGCGTTGTGGCTGGAGCAGGTGCGGGGCGAGCCGGGCACCGCCTGGCCGCTCGCCCGGCACATCGCACACGCCCGCCGCCTCGGCGCCGCGCAGGGAGCCACGCCCGCCTCCGACGAACCCTGGCTCACGCGCGGCTTCCTGCGTCAGTACGTCGGCAGCAACACGCTCGGCGAGGACCTCCTCGACGACGACGCGGCCTGGCAACAGCCCCTGGTCCGCGACCACTTCCCCGCCGGACTGCGCCAGGACATGGTCCGGCTGCACCACGACCGCGAGTGGTTCCTGCAGATCATGGAGGCGCTGCCACGCGCCTTCAGCCATCTCGACCAGTGGCCCGCCAACGTCCGCTCGGACGGCCGGGACAGCGTCCTCTTCGACTGGGCCTTCGCCGGCGACGGAGCCCTCGGCGAGGACCTCGGCAACTCCGTCCCCGACTCCGTCTTCGACCTGTTCGTCCCGGCCGTCCGCCTGCCCGGGTACGCGGCGCGGGCCTACGACGCGTATCTGCACGGCCTCCGGGAATCGGGCAACCAGGTCGACGAGCGGCTCGTCCGCCTCGGGGTGTGCGCCTCCGCCGTGAAGTACGACTGGCTGACCGCCCTCATGCTCGCCCGCGCGAGCGAGGAGCAACAACTGGACTACGGCGGTGAGCGCAGCGTCTCCGCCGAACTCCGCTACCGGGAGCGGGGGTTGACACTCGCCTTCCTCGCGG
>Ga0307507_10011738_pt1 | contig 10977 bp, 9 predicted proteins | sample 7_EM_MG_FD_207223 | JGI IMG/M metagenome (GOLD analysis project Ga0307507, IMG submission 207223) | Populus trichocarpa ectomycorrhiza microbial communities from riparian zone in the Pacific Northwest, United States - 7_EM | ecosystem: Host-associated > Plants > Roots > Unclassified | place... | reverse complement strand
GTTGATAAAGCCACATGTTCTTGCATTTGTGTTGAAAAAACCTTCAATTAATTTGCCCCCCCCCTCGTGATGATATATTCATGGCAGCTTTAATATTTCAATTTGATATTCAATACTCAAAAAAAATATCTGGAAAATACTCATTTCATTTATAAGGTATTATTCGTTTCTCAATTAATCATAAAACAATTCATAGCATCCAATATTTCTTATTTGGGTTTTCTCTTTAAGATGATCACAATTTTTTAATAAAAATATATATTTTTTAATTTTTATATCAGATTTAGTTTCATTTAATTTTTATATCAATGTTTTTCTCATTCTTTTAATTTCTATGTATTTATTTTTAATTCTTTTTTCTAATTGAATCTTGAATTTAATTTCATCCTCCAACATTTTGATTTCAAATTATTTTTATATCAAATTTAGTCATTATTTTTTTAATTGTTATTTATTTTGTTTTGGATCGTTTTGTGATTGCATTTCTTTTTTAATTTTATCCTTAAATATTTTGATGATCTGAAATTTTGTTTTGTTATTTTTAGGGTTTGCATTCTATGGTGTTAGTCTCGGGCACATGATCAGGGTCACGAGTTTTAAAGGTTAACACAAGTTGATTTAAGTTTTTTTATTTAGATCCTTTTTAAATTATTATTTTTTCAATTTCATCCTTCAACATTTGATTTATTGAGAATTGATCTTTTTACTCTCTTTTTTCAATCTCCTTTCAATGAGGTTATCTCAATTTTATGTTTATGGTCGTGAAATTAGCATATTAATTAGGGTTGACTCAAGTCTTTTTTTTTAAAATTTTATTTTTCAATTTCACCCTTCAACAATGAGTTATTTGATGATTGAGTTTCATAGTTTTATTCAATTTTTTTCCGAAACGGTCACCTTATTATCATGACTAGGTCATAGATTTGAATTAGTTTATTTATTGTTATTGTATTTTTGTTCATATTATTTAAACTAGTCAAGCTTATGAGTATCTTTTTTTTATGTTGAAAAATATTAAGTCACACAGCATAGTGTGACCTCTCTATCCAGTTTCTCTACTAAAGACTCATGTTTAGTAGTTAAAAACCAAAATGAATAATACAATTTGTTATGTTTGAATATTCGTTTCTTATTTTTTTTGTTATTTTTTATACTTTTTATGTGAAAATAATAATTATAGATATTTGTTGGATTTATTATACTTACATTAAAAAACTTCAAGTGGAAACACTGTTCGTATAAATGATAAACCACCTCAAGTTTTTTTAGATACTCAATTTCAACTAAAACATGTATTCAACTTTTTTTTTCTCTAATAAATAGTATATTTATCTCAATTTTCCAACTTAATTTTTAATTAAAATTAATAAATTTATTATTATTTATTAATATATATAATTCTCGGATTTATTTTACTTAGTTGACATATAAAAGGTTAGACTTCATAAAAGTTACTCGAAAAACAACTCAAGCATGGAATGCTTTACACGTTCATAGACAACCAAAAAAATGGCAGGCATTTCTCTCAATTTAGTACAATTCACCGAAAGGGATAAGGTGGGAAAACCAATATGTAGGCCTTCCTCGTCAAATTTTTCCAGCTGGTATGGGGCAATGGATCTATCAATATGTTCGAAATTAAAAGACCTAGACAGCATGCAGCTTATGGCATTACCCTACATAAATGGCATAACAAAATGCAAAAAGGATCGATTAATGGCAATATATACTCCATCGATACCCCCAAGAATTAGAAAGATACATGGAATATTAATTATACAATGAACTGTGGGACGTCGTGACTCCAAATAAATGCAGTAACAAAGCTTTCATTTTTTATATACAAAACGCTTTCTATATTGGTGGTGGTGGTGGTGGTGGCTTTTTCAGGGCAAAGTACACATTTTTTTTCTCTCTTCAAAGGAGCACATAACATGGCAGAGATAGCCAGTATTGATCACCTAACCTTGGATTCCACCTTGGATTCAGAGACTGGATGCATATTGCAGTAAGTACTGCATCAAGATAAGATCGGTCCTAATTCTATTTTGTTTATAGCCTTCAAAACTTGCTAGTAAAAGATGCTCATAGAGAGAAAGTCGCGCCTCTTATCTTAATTTCTTGGTATTATTCTTTAATATTCATAGTATTCTTTGATTGTTTTTTAATTACAAGTCCATTCTGTGATTAAATTCATTTTAATATTGTTGGTTTTTTAGAATTATACATGCATGTTCGTGAATCATTATAATCTTGAAATTCAAACTATTAGATCCATCAATATTATTTTCTCAAAAACCCGAAAGAAAATTGTATTTGAAGGAGGTTTTTATGAGGCTAAGTTCTAGTTCGTGTATTGAAAAGTGAACAAATTTAGTGAAATTTAATTAGCATTTAATTACCAACGATATTATCATGTACATACGCAGGCAAAAAAGGGTTTTTGTTAACAAGCATTTTGTCAAGTCCAGTGTGGAATCTACTATTTTTAAGGAACGCATTTTTTCAATTTTCTGCTACATATATAATTTTCTTTTGCCATGAATCAGCAATCTATATATATATATATATATATAGAGAGAGAGAGAGAGAGAGAGTTGAAATAGACCTCCTCAGATTAGACCTAGTAGCCAAAAAGTTGATTTCATTTGGATTTGCCCCCAATATCAGATCAAGTCTTGGATTTTGTATATGATTGTGTTAATTATTCAGAACATGGCTCTCTTTTTTCTCTCATGAAGGTGTTGTTAGCCAACCCTCTTTGACTATTATTATTAAGAGATGCACAGCGAAAGGGAGAGAATCCCTAACGAGGACTTAAATTTATAAAGTGGCATAGCGCATCTCTGGTCATTACTTCCCACTCACTCTTTTCTTAATCTAAATTAGTTTTAATCCATGAAGGCTCATACGAAATGGTGACATTATATATAACACAACCATTCTCCAATGATTGCCAATTTGCACTCTTTTTGTGTGGGGTGCCCCGAATCTTAAAGGGTCCCTTCCCTTAAAATTAGGGCTAGAGTTTCCAGTCTCTCAATCTAAATTAATCCTGGCTTGATGAGACTAATCATCTCTCCACCTTCTTGATTAGAATATAACCCTTTATTTTGTTAATAGTTTTCTTATAAGACAAGGTTGTCACTTTGTCAGTTCACACCATCCATCATTTTTTAATGAAGTTGTAAGATGCATTATTCCATCCGGCCTCAACCGAACCCACAGAAAGGTGAAGAGAAACGAAACAAAATGTTAGTATTCAAGTGATGAAGATAAGAGAGAGGGAGCAAAAGAAAGAAACCAATGAAAGCAGCTAGGTTTTTTCAGCTGTAAGCTACCTGGCTTTGCCAGTTTCATTCAAAAGAAACACAGGAAGAAGACAAGTCGAGACTTGTTCCTGGATAAAAGAAATATCACCCTCGAGAAATCATGATTGAACGCATTCTTGTTCTTTAATTCATGATATCATGCAGCCCTTTGGGCTAAGTCTCGATGAGTTGGGCTTTATGCCTTTCAACTCCGACTGAAACCTTTTTGAGTGGGAATGAGGATCATGCTCCGCTCAAGAAGAAGAAGAAGAAGAAGAAGAAGATATTCTTTTTGCTCAAGTGCATGATTATTTAGGGAGTGAATTATTCAAGCGCCTAACTCAAACGGGATCACAAATTGGAATCCAGACTGATACCTTGTGGATTCCTTATCTTTCATGCATGATTTGTGGTGGGGTTATAAAACACTGCATTGAGTTCTAGCTAGGCTCTCTCTTGTCCTAATTATCCCAGAAAACAAACAACACGTCTTGGTGTCACTAGAAAATAGGCTTTAAACTACATTATTGTTCCTCTTATCATTAAGAAGATCTACCAATGGCTAAGAAAAAGAAGTGGGATATATGAAAAGACCCACCACCACCCACTACACAGGCCCTAGCTATCTTTTGTGTGAATATAATATATATGAGATTAATAATTACATGGTTAATCTTTTTTCTTCAGTTCCTTGGTTAAGATGTTGACATATACTGATTAAGTATTATGCAACTAACTCCACCAGCTTTGGAGCATTATTGTGTTATCATCATAAAAAATATATGGCTTTCAATCACTGCTACTTCTGTATGATTCATAACCTTCTCTCTTGATAGTTATATTCAATTACTTAACACAAAGTGAGACATGCTATAGGATCCAAAAAAAATCTCCCCCCAATTACCTATTGGATGCTACATGCATTGTATTCTAGCTCAGCTTTTCATTTATAAATATATTAAAATAATATATTTTTTAAAAATTTATTTTAAATATTAGTATATCAAAATAATAAAAAAACATTAAAAAAATTGTATTTTGATAATAATATTACCCAGTACAACACCCCCAATTGAACCCAACTTAATCTTTCTCGTTATAAATCTGTGAACTTTGATATTAGCATCCATGTAGTTGAAACGTGGACAACTGGAGGAGGCATATCTTGTTAAAAAAATGTAAGAGGGGGTATATTACATGTATATGCTAGAGTATAAATCCCTTTGTGATATCGCGAAAACTTTATTAAAGCTCCCATCTGATAATGGAATATATCAATGAAGAAGGATTTGTTTTTTCTTAGAGCAAAGGAATAACCATAAAAAAAATTGGCATTGGCATTATGCATGATCTAAATGATAAAAGTCCAAACCAAAAATATAGCACTCAGTATCAATTTGCCCGCAAACAAATTTTTATATCAACTTTACCCTCAAACTCTTAGAATTTCTCAATCAAGAATTTAGCTGAAAGTGTCTCATTATTGCTTCTAGAGTCATTTGATTCCAAATGAATCTACATTAACCTACAGGATTAGCAAACTCAGAGCATGGTCTGCAACAAATGACTCTACATTAACCTACAGGATTAGCAAACTCAGAGCATGGTCTGCAAGGTCAGATCATCGGAAAAAGCTGTTAGATACATCAATGTCACTCCTAGCTAGACTTGTTTTGCATTTTGGCACCCAGTGTAACCATTTGCCAGGACTTGGTGACAAACTCCTGCTAAGGCCGTGGGATTAATGAATTGAAATCCTTCAATTGTATCATATAATTCAAATCTCTGTTCTGCATTCTTGAATCAAAGCCTTCTGAGCCTTTAATGACTAATTAGGACGAGCCCTCGACGAGATGAACACAGGAATAATTTGTTAGTTCTGAAGTCAAGAATTAAGTGATTGGCAGGATCATTTCAGGGGAGGTCCCCATGATGTAATTTACTACAACATAGGCACCTCAGCTCCGTAACAACAATCTGTTGACTGATTAATCTTGTCTTGTCTGTCTCCATGTTCGGGTTTGAACCTGAGGTGCTCAAAACACTTGGTTTGTAATGGGACGAGGTTAACGTTACTGCCTGTTCAAAAACAAGAATTGCAGGTACAAAATGACTGGCGCCACCAAGGTTGTGTTTGGCAAGAGGAACGAGAGGGGACTGGGGAGAGATGAAATATGAAGGATCAAGTGTTCACTTTGTTAGATAGAGACCAAGGAAAGATTGTAAGGATCCTCTCCCAATTTGGATGGTCTGGTCATATCTTTCCCCTCTTTTGTAATTTTCTATGCTCTCTGTCTCGATGAATTTACTCTCGTTTTTTTCTTCCAGACAACTAAATGAATGGTACTCCATTTATCCTTTCTCCTCTACATCCTTCCATTTTACCCCATCGATCCTTTCTCCTCTCCGTCCCTTCTAACAAACTCAATGTTTTGTTGGCCAAAAGAGTCCCAACATGAGCTTTGTTTACTACTAGTTCAATTGGCATTAGAGTTCCCTTTCTCATAGAAAAGTTTTGAGTTCAAGCCTCTTCTCTGTAACCCTAAAACAAAAAACAAAAACTGATTATGTTTTTCCTATTTCGTACAAAACACCATCATAATAAAACCTTGACTGGAAGGAAAATGCAGAGCATTTACAACTAGGCTCGAAACTTCATCAATCATGATATTTACCATGCCATAATAATTAAGTGAGAATTATGCTGTCAACTGATCATAATACGCATCTCTGCCCAAACATTAGAACGAAAATTACAAAAAACGAGCATGATATGCGTCTTAACCTTTTATGTAGTAGTTGATTATGAAATCACAAAGCCGTAGGGCATGAGGAGCATAATCTAACATAAATAAGAATATAGGCAAAAAGGGAAATGAGACTAATCAATTAAATCCATTCACAAAAAAAATGAAATAGATATCTGTGTTTGATGAAATATATTATCATTTGAACAAATTGCAATAATGGCACCAGGAAATGAATTGGAAAAAAAAATGCTTCATGTTAGCTGAGCTTGCAACAATAAACTATACGTCGAAATTCCTCTCTTCGGTTTCCTAGCCAATCAGCGATCTATCTTCCAGCAAATCACCACTTAGTATGCGGTGCATTATGACTTTGAGGCCTGAATTCTACTTCCAACCACAGGTCCAAGCTGGAGGCTACTATGTCTCTGAACACAAAATGCTAGCCTGGATCGGACCTCCAACTGAACTGATGTAGGGCCGATAATTTCTTTTTTACAGAGATGGAGAACAATGATTGGTTCTTCCAAGATGAGCTCAGGAATGAATGCCAAACACAAGTGGGCAAGGAGATTAGGAAAATCTAGCAATCTCAGCCATGCGGGAAGCTTCTTCAGCCACTTTTGCCTCAGGCAGGTGGGCGTTATATTGCCCACCTAATGCTTGCCTGGGGTAGGGCAGGATGTTCATGACTGCTAGCCAAGCCTTCACACCGGCAACATTTAGGAGCATATGCATCGCTGCCTGTGCATTAGAATGAAAACTACAGAAATTAAGAGATTGAGGAATGCAGCAGACAAAAAAGTCCGACGCTAAGTATTTTAGGCTTCATAATGGATGCAACCAATTATGTTACTCTACTCTTGTGGCGACACCAACCTAGTCTGCGACTCCTATATACACAAAACATGTGGTCACTCCATTTGTTGCGATAAACATGCATTTACTTCTTCACCGTATTCTGAGTGATGTTTTTATGATGATTAGCCCAAATTTAGTAGTATGAGATAGATTAAATTAACTCTGTTAAGAGCATTTATTTTTCTCTACCTCATATGGAGAAGTAATCCTCACAGAATCCTTTTCATTCACATTTTTTTTTTAGTTTTGTCTAGAAAAGTTAGAGCTGGCACTGGTTGTGAGGATAAGAACAAATTTAATGGATACTTATCAGTCATGAAACTAATTGCCTGCATCTGCTAAAAGCTTCAATCCCTCAACGCCGCCATCTTCATATTTCCTAAGAAATGAGAAAATCATCTCGAGGCCAGATTCCATGTTCTGGATAGATTAGACACCAAATGAAACCCTGGTGGAGAATTCTCCACTATCTGCCTGTAGTAAACTCAAAGTTAAAGCCCTGTAATGGATCATGATTTCAGCAAAATTGCTGCCCATGATTATCAAGACGTGCGAGTAGCAAATATTTTGAACTCCCAACAGAAGAATTCCTCCAAATATAGCAAGTATGGCATTCATAATTGTTGCGCGTAGTTGCTTTGCTCCATCTTTTTTCAGTTCATAAATGGTCTGCAGCTTTTATGCAGGCCCATACCAGCACTCTATATGAAGCCTTCAACATTCATCTGATTTACCTTTTAAACAAAAGTTGGATATGGAATTAGGAAGTCCTTGGTCGTGAGTAGCACTGTCTATCACAGCTAAGAATACAGGCATTAAGGAAATGAGACTGATTAATTGAATTCATTCATTAATAAAAGAAGAAATAAGACTGATTGAGTTTAATGAAATATATTGTCATATGATAAAAAAATAATGGCACAAGGAAATTAAGTGGAAAACAGATTGTTTATTTATGCTTAGAATGCAGCAATAAACTGCTGTGCCAAGATCCCTCTCTTCTGTTTCCTAGCCAATCAGCAATCTATATTCCGGTAGATCACTAATTCTCAATATGCAGTCGGCTGCAGCTTTGAGACCTGAATCTATTTCCAGTCAAAGAGTTCCATATCCAGAGGGGAAATATTAGCTCGGATCAGACCTCCAACTGCGTTCCTGGTGGCTCTACCAATATGGGCAGGCTCAAATTTCCAACACAAGTGACCCTGGGAGAATCAGGCAAATCTAGCTATTCCAGCTCATGCGAGAAGCTCCTTCAGCTTCTCTTGCCTCAGGTTGGTGGGTATTATAGTGTCCACCCAGAGCTTGCCTGGAGTTGGAAGCTTGTGCTGGCAACCTTAATGCTGTCAACAGAGCATATGCATCGCTGCCTATGCACAAGAACAAAAACTATGAAAATTAAGAGACTCGAGTACGTTGCAGCCGAAAATTCTTTCAACGCCAAGTACTTTAGGCTTCATAGTAGATGCAACCAATTTTCATGCTCAACTCTTGGTTGATTGGTTCTACACGCCTACCCTGGGATTCTTAAATACACAAATCATGTCTCCACTCTATTTGTTGAGATAAACATACAGTTGCTTCTTTACCGTAATCACAAGGGTGTTCTTATGAAGATTAGACCAAATTAATTAGTATAACATAGATTAACTTAATATGGAGAGAGCATATAGTTTTTCTTTGCCTCATATGGAAAAGTAATAGTAAGAGAACCCTTGTCATTTTTCTCTGAAAAGCAGTTAGATTTCTTTGTTTCTGATAGAAAAGCCAGTTAGAGCCGGTGCAAGTCTTGACAGCCACCGCATTGTGAGGATAAGGTCACATCTAATGGATACTTAGCCGTGATGAAACTAATTTCCTTCTTAATGTTGCTTTATTTACCTTATTACAAATATGTCAAACAATATCTCTCCAATATAATTGTCAGAAACCAATTAGTGTTCCAGTTGCTGGTGACATCAATATATTAGAAATTAATTACTTATATCAACACTAGTGTCACACTATATTTCTATCTTTCTGATGCCAAGGAAAACACTGGCTGTGCAAAATAATTAAATAAAAACCTTAAATTGAGTTACAGTAAGAAAAAAGAAATGAGGGAATCATCTCGACTCTCGAGGATGGATTCCATGTGTCCTAATGAAGCTCCAGCAGCCTGCAGGACGAGCAAACTTAGGGCATGGCCTGCAAGGACAGATCATAAGAAAAGCTGTTAGAACTTAGAACCTCTATACAGAAGAATTCAGACTGTGAGGATCATCTGTCCAGCAAGATGGCGGCCCGAACTCAGACTGACAACTGAGAACATGCACTGCTTTGTATAAGAACAAGAATTGTCAGAAGCAGACATTTCGAACTCCCTACAGAAGAATTTCTCCAAGCATGGTAAGTCTAATGTTCATTCTTTTCTCCATGTAATCTTTATGATTCCTTCTTGTTTCAGTTCATAAATTAATGGCATGCAGCTTTTGTATGCAAGCCCATGTAAGCACTCTATATGATGCTATGGAAGTTCATAAGCATGCTTTCAGATTGATGACCGTCTTCAAATTCTGATATGGATTACCCAAAAACTAAGCAAGGCCTTCGAATGCCTTTCCTCCACCCAGAACTGAGCATACAAGAGCGTGTGGAATTGGACTATTTCAGTCTCGATGCCCATTATAGGCTGATAAAGAGGGATATTCTTTGCCTTTTACAGGAAGTTGCATATGAAATTAAAAATTAAGCCTCGGACGTCAGAAGCACATTCTGATATAAATAGGCTTAAATGCATGGTGTACAAAAGGAAATGAGACTGATGAGTTCATTAATTCATTTTCTATTAAAAGATCACAGAAACAAGACTGATCGCGTTCAATAGGATCTATCAGCATGTGATCAAATTACAATATGGCATGCGTGAGGAAATAACGTGGAAAAAAATGCCTTGGATCGCAAAAATAAACTGTTGTATAAAAAATCCCTCTCTTCAGTTTCCAAGCCGATCAACAACCTATGCTCCGGTCTTCAGGCCATCCAAACTCCTCCAAAAATGCCAATGTAACTCCATTTGACCAACCAAAACCAGTCTGCATCACCAAAAAATCTTGAAATCAGTACAGATGTGTGTAAAATATGTATGCGACCACACTTACTTTTAGGTTTTATATCTACCTGGGGTATGTATTCTCCGCCACCTCCAAATTCTCCACATTTTTGCACATCGTATTTTTCATGTATTGCGCCTGTTTTCTTGTATCCAACGTAGTTGGTTTTGATCCACCTCACAGCTATGTCTTCTGCCAATGACCTTGCTTCTTTTAATCCAGAGCTCAGCAAACCTTCAACAATCATGTGTTGAAGTGGCGCCCAACCATTTGGAAAGTCCCTGTTTTTACAAATTCTATCAGTTTATACAAAATTCAGATAAAGGCAGTTTTCCATAGATCTTTAAAAGGTTGGCAGACACAAAATTATGCCATAAAGGTTTCCAGGATTAAGATACAGTAAGAACGATTTTTAAATTAAACGTTTCAGATAAAGGAAAAGGTAAAATAGATTACTAACCATTGTTGTCCTGAATTTATTAAAGAAGTGGCAATTCCAGCAACATGAATCAGGCCTGAACTTTGAAAACTCCCCATGACATTCTTCACCAAAGCAGCATCTTCACAATCGTGAAAATCAAGAGCATTTTCAGTATTCAACTTTCAAAAGAAGAGAATATAGCCTAATATATGTCCGTATGGAAAAAGTCATCTCATGAATCAAAGGCCAAGGTGATCTAAACCTTTGCTTTCTAATTCTCAAATGGAAGGCTATCTGCAGACCTTATAAAAATCTCAATAGTAACTTAAGATGTATGAAGTCATACTGGCTTGTATCTTTTCTTAACAGATAAAGCCAGCATACGGTGGGTCCAGATAGCATAGCATCTGATAAATTGGGGAAAGAGAACATCACTTGTTTTACAACATTTACACCTGCGGTCAATCCCTAGGGTCAATTCTGATGACCTTCTAATTATCTAGAATAATAAAACTATCTGATATGACTGCTAGCTTACTCTTAAC
>Ga0307507_10011737_pt1 | contig 10982 bp, 8 predicted proteins | sample 7_EM_MG_FD_207223 | JGI IMG/M metagenome (GOLD analysis project Ga0307507, IMG submission 207223) | Populus trichocarpa ectomycorrhiza microbial communities from riparian zone in the Pacific Northwest, United States - 7_EM | ecosystem: Host-associated > Plants > Roots > Unclassified | place... | reverse complement strand
AGCGCTGCGCGTCGCCGTGGAGCTCGCACGCAGCAAGGTGGCCGATCGCGACGTGGCCGTCATCCTCGAGGAGCTCGCGGTCAAGTCGGGCGAGCTCGATGCGCTGGCCGTGGCCCAAGAGATCCTCGTGCGCGATCTCACCGGCCTCGCACGTGCCGGGGAGTTGGTGCGCCAGGCGGAAGTGTCGGTGCGCGCGGGCGTGCCGTACTCGGAGGCGATTGCCCATAGCGAACCCGGGTTGATCGAGCTGTCGCTGGACGAGGCCGAACCGCTGGTGGAGCGGCTCGCCGCACTCGCAGGCAGCGCGGACGACGTCATCGAGGTCTACGAGCGGCAGGTCGCACGCGCGCGTGCGCCACTCGACCGCGTGCGCTCGCTGGCGCGGGCCGCGCAGGTGGCGTCGGCCAAGGGCAACCTCGATCGCGCGCAGGCGTCCCTCGAGTTGGCGCTCTCCGGTGTGCCGTCGGCGGAAACCCTCGCCGTGGTCTCGGATTTCGCCGTGGCGGGCGATCGCGCAACCGGCACCGAGCAACTCCGGCGCGCGTTGATCCTTGCGCTCTCGCGCGGTGGCACGGGCGCGCGCGATGGCGGGCGCACGCGCGCCTCGCTCTTGCGGCGCGCCGCCCAAATTGCGCGGCTCGACCTGGGCGACATCGATCTGGCGTTCTCGCTGCTGGGCGACGCGCTCATCGCGCAGGTCGACGCGATCACGTTGGACTTCGTGGAGGCACTCGGACGCGAGGTGCAGAGCCCTTCGCGCAGCGACGCGGTGTTCACACGCGCGCTGTCGGAGGTTTTCGACGGCCCACTCGTGCGCCAGCTCCTGGTGCGGCGCGCGCGCCTTCGCCAAGAGGAACTGGGCGATCTGCTGGGCGCGGCGGCGGACCTGAAGAAGCTGCACGATCTATCGCCCAGCGATCGCGGCGTGGTGGAGCAGCTCTCCACCTTGCTGCACGAGCTCGGCGACTACCGCGCCATCGTGCAGCTGTACGAGGACCTCATCTTGCGCGGCAAGGACATCGACACCCGTGCCGAGCTCGCGCGCCGGGTCGCGCGGATGTGGGAGGAGCAGCTGCTGGATCCACGCGAGGCCGCCGATGCATGGCGGCGGGTTCTGCGCATGCGCGCGAACGATCCCGAGGCGCTCGAGGGCCTGGAGCGGGCCAAGTCGAAGATGTTGAAGAAGCCGGAGCACGGCGTCAGCCTCGAGGCGTACGCCCCGCCGGACGAAACCGCGCTGGACCCCACGCCCCCGGCACGAGGCATCGCAACCCAGGACAGCTCCCCCACGGTGGAGGCGGACATCACGCGGCCCGACCCCAAGTGGAAACGGCAGTCGCTTTCCGGTGCGAACCCGCACGCGGGGTCGGGGGCAGGAGCGAACCCGACACCACGCATGCCCATCGATACCTTCACCGCCTCGGACGAGTTTACGCCGAGCGGCAGATTTCTCTCGCCGTCGGGCGAAGGCGAGATCGAGCTGAACTCCACCGATTTCGCCGAGCAAACGGCGACGCGGCCCTACCGCGGCCCATCGGTGGAGATCCCCATCGAGACCGCCGAAGAAGAAGACGAAGACGACAACATCGAGATCTTGCCCGCGGAAGAACTCACCGACGATCACTCGACCTAATCGAGCGATTCGACCTGGCCCCGGCCCGATCTACCCCGGCTCGATCTGACGCAGCGATCCGCCCCGCAACGCCACCTGGATGCCGAACTCCAGGGCCGTGTTGACCTCCCCATGCCCGAACGGCGCGCCCGAATACACCGGGATGCCCAAGGTATCCAAGCACGAGACCATGGCATCCATGGCAGTCACGCCATCGCGCCCCGTCGGGCACTCGGTGAATTCGCCCAGCACGACGGCCGAAGCCCGCGCGAAGTACCCGCCCAGACGCAACGACGTCAGCATGCGATCGAGCCGGTACGGTGCCTCGTTCGTATCCTCCAAGGCCAAAATGCACCCCGCCGGAAGATCGAGCCGCCCGGCCGCCGCCATGGCCTCGAGCAGCGCGATGTTTCCACCCACGAGCACCCCGGCCGCATCGCCCGCGACGATGGGCTGCAAGGTCGGAAAATGAAGCGGCGGCGCTTTGCCCTCCAGAGCCCGCTCGTACTCGTCCCGCGCTGCCTCGGACATCCGCCCCACCGCGTTCACGTGCGATGCGTGCAGCGACGCAATCCGCAGGCGTGTGGCCTCCACGTGGAACGTCGTGATGTCGCTGAAACCCACGATCCACTTGGGCTGCGCGCGAAACGCGTCCCACGGTAGCCCATCGACGATGCGCGTCGAGCCGTATCCGCCGCGCGCCATGATGATCGCCTTCACCTCGGGATCGAGCATGGCCGATGCCAGCTCGTCGCGACGACGCGCATCGTCGCCCGCAAGGTAGCCGCGCCGCTCGTAAATCGAGGGCTCCACGCTGCGGATGCGGTAGCGCTCGGCCAACCATGCGAGGCCTTGGTCGAAGTCAGCTCGGTCGAACGCACTTGCCGGTGCCGCCACGGCGATGCGATCGCCGCGCACGAGGGCAGCCGGACGGGTGAAACGCATGATCCATCGTACCTGTCTCTCCCTCTCGCGGTCGATCTTTGTTACTTCATGGACGTGCCAGCGAACAACGAACAAGCTTCCAGCGCCCTCGTGCGCATTGGATCGGCAGCGCGTGCGGCGTGGCCTTGGGCGCGGCGCGTGCGGGAGGCCGCCGAGGAAACGCTCGATTCCTGGATGTCGTCCATGCTCGGTGAAGACTTCACCGAGCGCTTGCAACGCGTGCCCGTGGCGCTCGGCTCCTCCGGGGTCGACCCGTTCGGACTCGACCCCGGCTGGACGAAGTACGCGCTTGCCTCCGCAGCGTTCCTCCACCGTCGCTACTTTCGCACGGAGGTCTTTGGTGCCGACAAAGTGCCGACCGGTCGCGTCCTTCTCATCGCGAACCACTCCGGCCAGCTCCCCATCGACGGCGCCATCCTCGGCGCCACCATGTTCATGGACGTCGACCCGCCGCGGTTCATGCGCGCCATGGTCGAAAAATGGTCGCAGTCGATCCCCTTCGTTTCCACCTTGTTTCCGCGGGTGGGCCAAGTCGTCGGCGTCCCAGAAAACGCGCGCCGCCTGCTCGAACAAGGCGAGGCGCTGCTCGTCTTTCCCGAGGGCGCGCGCGGCATTTCCAAGACGTTCGACCGGCGCTACCAGCTCGCCGACTTCGGCCTCGGCTTCATGCGCCTGGCCATCGAGACGAACACCCCCATCGTGCCGATTGCGGTCGTCGGCGGCGAGGAGCACTGTTGCGAATGCCCTCCTTCCCGGTGATTCCGCAATTTCTCGTGCCGGGCGGGCAATTGCCACTCCCCACGAAATATCGAATCTACTTCGGCGACCCCATGACCTTCACCGGCGACCACGACGACGATGACGCCGTGATCGAAGAAAAGGTGTGGCTCGTCAAAGCAACGATTCAATCCATGCTGAACCGCGGCATCAAGGCGCGGCGCAGCATCTTTTGGTGATCCTTGGACCGCGACAAAACGCCGTCAGGCTCGTTCGTACTCCATCCTCCCGCGGGGGAGGAAGGTGCCATCCTCATCACCGGGATCTGCGGCCGCCTCGGCAAGCGGCTCGCCCGCGTGCTGCACCGCCAGCGCCTGGTCATCGGTGTCGATCGCCGTGCCTTTCCCGACAAGCCGAAGGACGTCATCCACCAGCAGGTGGACATTCGCCGCAAGAAGCTCAAAGACGTCTTCCGCGCGCATGCCATTTCGGCGGTGGTGCACCTCGGCGTCATGCACAACCCGCGCGCATCGTCGGGCGAGCACCACGCGTGGAACGTGGCCGGCTTCGCCAAGCTCCTCGAGTACGTCGCGCACTTTCGCATCGGCAAGCTGGTCGTGCTCTCGAGCGCAAACGTCTACGGCCCGCAGCCGGAAAATCCGCAGTTTCTCAGCGAGGAGGCGCCGCTCTTGGGCGGGGCCAACTTCGGGGAAATCCGCGACCTCATCGAGGTCGACATGCTCGCGCAGAGCTTCTTCTGGAAGCATCCCGAGACCGAGACGGTCATCTTGCGGCCGGTGCACATCCTGGGTTCGGTGCGCAATGCGCCGTCCAACTTTCTGCGCCTTCCCACCATTCCAACGCTCCTGGGCTACGACCCGATGGTGCAGGTCATCCACGAGCGCGACGTGGTGGAAGCCATCCGCCTGGCCGTCGGTCTCGGCACACGCGGCGTGTTCAACATTGCCGGCCCGGATCCGTTGCCGCTTTCGCGCATCATCAAACTGCTCGATCGACCGAGCCTCCCCGTGCCCTATTCGGTGGGGCGCTCGGTGCTGAAACGCCTCTGGTCGCTGCGACTCACCACCTTCCCCGCCCCGGAGCTCGACCACATTCGCCACGTGTGCATGGTCGACGACCGCCGCGCCCGCGAGATTCTGGGCTTCCGCGCGAAACAGTCTATTGCCGATACCGTCAGGGCGGTGGATTCGGATCGCTAAGCGCGAATGATCTAGAATGACTCGAAACGCCGGAGCGCATCGGCTCATCCAAGGTGCTGCTCGCGTGCCACGTCCTGCAGCGTTACTTTTGGGCCCGCACGCCCGACGGTACAATGGATCTCTACGGGCAACTGTTTCGGTCGATTCTGTGGCCCACTTGGGAGTCGAGGATTCGACGGCGGCCCACGCTTGTGCGCCACGAGTACCTCGAACGGACGCAATGGCGATCGCTCGACGAGCTCGTGGCGATTCAAACGGGCGCGCTGCGGCGGCTCGTGCGGCATGCGTACGCGCACGTCCCGTTCTACCGCCAGCGCTTTCGCCAAGCGGACGTCACCGAGGCGGACATCAAGAGTCCCGAGGACCTACGCAAGATCCCCGTACTCACGCGTGAGGACGCCCGCGAGCGCGCCAGCGATCGCGAGTCCGTCTCCTACCCCTTCCCCACCGTGCGCAAGAACACGGGCGGCACCACGGGGCAGCCGCTGCTCTTCGGCTACGACGCCGACAGCGAATATTGGCGCCAGGCCATCAAGCTGCGCGGCTACGGCTGGGCGGGCTACCATCCCGGTGACCGCGCCCTGTATTTCTGGGGCTCGCCGAATCCGCCGGGGTTTCACTTCTCCAAGGCGCGGGCCAAGGTGGTCCTCGATCGCCTCATGCGCCGCGAGACCTACGTCCCCTGCACATTGATGACCGAGGCGGAACTGCGGCACGTCGTACGTGTCCTCACGCGCAACACGCCCAAGGTCCTTGTATGCTACACGCAGGCGGGGGCCGAGCTCGCGCGCTTCATCAACCGGCACCAGCTCCGCGACTGGGGGACGATTCCCGTGATCTGCGGCGCCGAGCGGCTCTTTCCCGCCGACCGCGCCGAGCTGGAACGCGCCTTCGGCCCGGCTGTGTTCGAGACCTACGGGTGCCGCGAGGTCATGCTCATCGCCAGCGAGTGCGAGGTGCACGAAGGCCTACACGTCTCGATGGAGAACATCCTGGTCGAAATCGTGGTGACCGAAGATGGCCGTGAACGCCCCGCACGCGAGGGCGAGACCGGCGAAGTCGTCATTACCGATTTGCACAACTTGGGAATGCCCTTCATCCGCTACAAAAATGGGGACCTGGCGATGGCCGGCCCGACGGATCGCTGCCCGTGCGGGCGCCACCTGTCGCGCATCGCCAAGGTGGAAGGCCGCGCCGCGGATCTGCTCAAGGGCGCCGATGGCTCGGTGGTGAGCGGGGTGGCGTTCCACGTGCTTTTCACCGGCTTGGCCGACGCGGCGCGCCAATTCCAGGTCGTTCAACACCGCGATCGCTCGGTCACCTTGCGCATCGTGCCCGGCGACGGGCTGAACGACGTTTCACTCGAAAGCATCCGCCGCGGCTGCTCCCAATTGCTGAAGGAGCTTCCGGTGCGCATCGAAACGACCCTGGAGATCCCTCTGACGAAAGAGGGAAAACGTCGAACGGTGATCGTGGAAGCTTGAAGAATTTGAACAGGGAGACGGGAAGGCGGCTGAGCATTCATCGCTCTTATGGGGCGAGGCCCAATTTTCTCGAATTCTCACGGACTGGAGGATCGAGCCCGAGCACGAGCACGAGCCCGTAAACGGGCACGAGCACGAGCACGGATACGTAGACGGGCACGCAAACGAGCAGATTCTTCTCGTTTACGTGCTCGTGCTCGTTCCTGTTTGCGTGCCCGTGGCCGTTCTCGTTTACGTACCCGGGCTCGTGCTCGGGCTCGGGCTCGATCCTTCTCCCCCGCGTCTAGGGCGCCACCCTCCACATCACCGCATCCCGATACGTAACCTCGGACTTAGCGCCGGTTACCTCGATCTGATCTCAAGCAAGTTCCCGCCTCCAGTGACGGATGGGACCAATAGTCAGGGGAAGGCGGGGAGTTTTTTGGGTTTCAACTGGCCCGTTGAACCAATTGAAATTCAAAAAACTCCCTGTCTCCCTGTGAATTTCTTATCTCACCACTCGTTGCGGGCCATCGTGTGGGGCTCGTAGGCGAAGTACGGTAGGGCCACCATGCCGCGGAAATACGAGGGTGGAACGTCCACCTCGAGCGAAAGGCGGCGCACGTCCATCGGATCGAAACGCCACACCGGGTTGGTGCCGGTGCCGTTGGTGAAGCCCAATTCGTAGCCGGCGGCGCGGATGGCGTTGCGCGCGTGCGGCGCCCGGTGCAGCGCCTTGCCCACGGGATAGGCCACGGCGTCCACCCGCTCGCCGAGAACCTCCTCCAAATCGTGTTTCGACCCTTCCAATTCGCTGCGAAGGCCCGACTCGGACAACGTGTACAATACACGGTGCTCGCGTGTGTGTGACTGCACGCTCATCCCAGCGCGGCGGAGCCCACGCACCTGGTCCCAGTTCATCATCAAGTCGTCGACCATCTGCCGCTCCCACTCGCGGCTCAAGGTCACCCCGGCAGCACGCTCGAATTCCTCCAGGTAGCGCGCCAGATCCAGATCGTAATGGCTCTTGATGACCGCCATCACCCGCCGCGCCGCGGCCACGCGCTCCTCGCGTTTCGTGCCGAAAAAGAACGTTAGGGGGCGCGGATACGTGAGCGATATCGCCTCGCGCGGCGAGTGCTTCACCACGTAGCTCACGCGGTCCCACCAGAACAGGCGCCGCTCCTCGATGAAGCGCGTGGCGATGAAAAACACCCCCGGCACTCCGTGGCGCACCAGAAGAGGAAGCACGGTATCGTAATTGTCGCGATATCCGTCGTCGAAGGTCAAAAGCACGGGATTGTGCGGCAAAGGCGCCCCGTGTCGGAATGCCATGAGATCGTCCATGCCGATGATATGGCAATAACGCTTCAGAAATACGATTTGCTCTTCGAAGGCATCGGGGCGCGCATCCACCACGTTGCCATCGACCATTTCGGCCGACGCGGGATCGGCCACCCTGTGGTACGTCAACACCGTGAGCCATGGACTCGCGGTATGCCCGCGGATGCGCAAGACCAACGAGAGAGCCCCCGTCTCATCGAGAAGCTTCGAAAGCCTCGTACGCGCCATCCTCCCTCTACCTTTTTACCTTTCTGCCCGCGCTGCGCGGGGAAACCATTACGACGGAGACATGAGCTCCCCCACGGTCACGAGCTCGAAGCCCGCGCGCCGTAAGCGCCCGACGATGGCGGGCAAAGCCGAAAGCGTCCACGACTGCCCTTCGTGCATCAGGATGATTTCGCCAGGCCGAACGCGGGTGGCGCGGTCCTGCACTTCATTCGAGTCCGTGGTGCGGCAGTCGTCCGAATCGAGCGACCAAAGTACGGTCGTGTATCCGGCAAAGGCCACCCGCGCCAAGGTGGCCGGCGTAAGCTCGCCCCGCGGCGGGCGCACGAGCGGTCTCGGCGTGGGGCTGGGCGGGAGCAGATCCGCCGTGTGGATCAGTTCATCGACCAGAGCGCACCCGTCCAGCGAGGGAAAGGCGCGATGCGAATATCCGTGACTCGCGACTTCGTGCCCTGCTGCGACGATGGATCGAACCAGCTCGGGCCGCTTTTCCGCGTGCATTCCCAGGAGGAAAAAAGTTGCGCGCACATGGAGTTGGTCCAGAGTGCGCAAATAACGAGGTGTCATTTCGTCGGGCCCGTCATCGAACGTGAGTGCCACCCGTTTTCGAGTCTCGTGTGGACCCCGCATGAACAATAAATTCGACGGCAGAGCATGCGCGACCGTTCGCACGAGCTGCGATTTCATTTGCGAGATGGACGTCCCCTCTCGAGCCGGAAGCATCACTCTAATCTTATGCACGCTCAGCACGTTGCGTTGCGGTTCTTTCCCATCCCGCACGCAAATCAGCGTTCCTCCCACGCTCGCGCTGGAAAACCAAGGATCCGGCAGGGACCGTGTCCAACCCGTCACGTGCGGGGCAGACTTGCGCCTTCGCCAGAAGCGACGCAGGTATCAACACGACGATATCGGATCACGCGCGAGTCGAGAAACCGCGACGCACGCCGGCCAGAACCTGGAAGCGGGTTGACCGTATGGAATGAGAGGTCAGTTGGGGGTGTTAGATTCAATGGCGTTTCAGGAAAGAGCTCATCAGGTGAAAAGTTCGTCCACGACTCGTTCTTCTGCCGTTAGGTCCGTCGCTGCAGGCGCTGCAGGTGGAGCCGGCGCTGGAAAGCCCGCCGCCACCAGCGATGCCCGGGCTACCCGCTCCGTCGACGGGGAAGATTCCGTTCAGGCCTATTTTCATAGGCTCGCGCGCGTCCCCTTGCTCACGCGCGAGGGCGAAGTCGAGCTTGCCCAGCGCATCGAGCAAGGCGAGCTGATGATTTTGAGTGCGCTCGTTTCCTCACCGTTCGCGGTGCGGGAACTGGTGTCGCTCGCCGACGAGCTCGCTGAAGGCAAAATGCGGCTGCGTGATCTCACGCGCAGCTCCGTCGAGTCGGAGAGCCCAACGGACGAACAGCTCGCCACCGTCAAGGTGCTCGAACAATTCGAGGACCTGCGGAAACTTGCAGTCTTGTTGCAGACCAAGCCGTCGGCCAGGGCGTCCATCCCTCCGCCGCCTTCCGAAGCGGCCCTCCAAGCAGGTCATCGGGTCCCGAAGGCGGGGTCGAAAAAGACGGTGGCATCCGCTCGGTCGAAGAAGAAGCCGGTCAAGCCGGAGTCGCCCCTGAAGATCGCCCGTGAGCGGGCTCGGAAGGCGCTCGAGGAAATCCGGCTGACCCGCGGCGTTCTCGACCGGGTCACGGCGCGCCTGCGCGCGCGCCTCGTTCCGGACAACGATGCGGAGGATACCGCTACGGTGGATGCCCTGCAGCGCACGGTGACCACCATCCGCGAGGGCGAGCGCAAGGCCGATTCGGCGAAGTCCGCGTTGGTGGAGGCGAACCTTCGTCTGGTCGTGTCCATCGTCAAACGGCGGAAGAATTCGCCGCTGGGCCTTCTCGACCTGATCCAAGAGGGCAATATCGGACTGATGCGCGCGGCGGAGAAATTCGATTATCGCCGCGGATACAAATTCAGCACGTACGCCATGTGGTGGATTCGCCAATCGATCGCGCGCGCCATTGCCGATCAGGGCCGCACCATCCGCACCCCCGTGCACATGGTGGAGACAGGGCAGAAGATCGCCCGAGCGCGCCGCCAACTCGAACAGGTGCACGGCCGCGAACCCACGCCCGAAGAACTGGCCAACGAGCTGGATCTTCCGGTGAAAAAGGTGATGACCGCGCTGAACGCGGCGCGCACGCCCGTGTCGCTGGAGGCCCCGGTCGGGGACGATGGCGAGGCGCGCCTCGGCGACTTCGTCGAGGACACGCACAATCCGGCGCCCGTGGACGTCTTGGCGCGCAAGCGCTTCGTTCAGGAGACGCGCGAGCTGCTCAACGAGCTCACCCCGCGCGAGGAACGTGTACTCCGCATGCGTTTCGGCCTGGACGACGGCAACGAGCGCACCCTGAGCGAAATCGGCGAATCGTTCTCCCTGACGCGTGAGCGCATTCGGCAGATCGAAACGCAGGCATTGCGCAAACTGCGCCTGCCCACACGCGCCCGAAGGCTCCGGACCGATCTGGAACCGTAGTGGACGAGTCCACGACGGTACCACGGAGGTCGCTAGGCCCGAAGTGCCACCCTGAGGTGCGTGGCCGTGCTAAACACGGCCCGTGAGCACAGCACGAGCGAAGTGGATCGAGGCGCTTAACACGGGGGACGGGTCGAAAATCACCTTCGAGGGGGCGACCCCCTTCGGCGGGAGCGAGGTCCTGCGGTACCGGCTGGAAAATGGGCTGCGCGTGCGACTCCTGGTCGACCGCAGCGCCCCGGTGGTGACCTATTTCACCTGGTTCGGTGTGGGTTCGCGCCACGAGAAGCCTGGAAAAACCGGGCTGGCGCACCTCTTCGAGCACCTCATGTTCAACGAGACGGAGTCGCTCAAGGCGGGTGAGTTCGATCGAAAGCTGGAAGAGAACGGCGCCGAGTCGAACGCCGCCACCTGGCTCGACTGGACGTACTATTACGAGAGCCTGCCGGCCGACCGCCTTTCGCTCGCGGTGGAGCTGGAAAGCGACCGCATGGCGCACCTGGTGTTGCGCGAGCCGCAGGTCGCCAGCGAGAAAGAAGTGGTCGCCAACGAGCGGCGCTTCCGCGTGGACGACGACATCGAGGGCGCCGCCAGCGAGTTGCTCTACAAAACAGCGTACACGGTGCACCCGTATCACTGGCCGACCATCGGCTGGATGGAAGACATTCACAACTTCTCGCCCGAGGACTGCGAATCCTTTTATCGCACGTATTACGCGCCCAACAATGCGATGGTCGTGATTTGCGGCGATATCAAAGAAAAGGACGTTCTGGCGAAGATCCAGAAGGCATACGGGCCGATTCCCAGCTCGGAAATTCCCATGGAGGATACGCAGCCCGAACCTCCGCAGCTCGAGGAGCGCCGGGTGGCGATCCGCAAGCCGACGCCGACGGAGAAGCTCTACATCGGATTCCACGGCCCCGCGCTGGGCG
>Ga0307507_10011736_pt1 | contig 10982 bp, 13 predicted proteins | sample 7_EM_MG_FD_207223 | JGI IMG/M metagenome (GOLD analysis project Ga0307507, IMG submission 207223) | Populus trichocarpa ectomycorrhiza microbial communities from riparian zone in the Pacific Northwest, United States - 7_EM | ecosystem: Host-associated > Plants > Roots > Unclassified | place... | reverse complement strand
TCGGCTCCTCGGCGTGCTGGGCGATGATCACGTCCAGCGCCTTGGAGTACTCCAGGGCGCGGCGCATGATCAGCGGGTCGTGCACGCAGTGGCCGTCGTCGGAGAAGACCCGGACCCCCGCGGCGGACTTGGCCATCGTGCCCAGCTCGGCGAGCTTCTCGCCCTTGAGGCCGACGGTGACCGCGCCGACCGGGTGCACGTCGACCAGGCCGACCTCGCGGCCCCGGCGCCACACGTGCTCCACGATCACCGCGTTGTCGGCGACCGGGTCCGTGTTGGCCATGGCGAACACGGCTGTGTAGCCGCCCAGCGCGGCGGCCTTGGAGCCGGTCTCGATGGTCTCGGTGTCCTCGCGGCCGGGCTCGCGCAGGTGGGTGTGGAGGTCGACGAAACCGGGCAGCAGCACCGCGCCCGCGCCGTCGATGGTCTCCACGTCGTCCTGCTCGACGGACCCGATCTCGGCGATGACGCCGTCGCGGATCAGCACGTCGACCGGGTCACCCTCGCCGTAGGGACGAACCCCCTTGAGCAACAAGTGACTCACGAAGCTTCCTCCTCATGGGCGAGCAAGTGGTAGAGGACCGCCATGCGCAGGTGGACACCGTTGCGCACCTGGTCGGTGATGGCCGCGCGCGGCGAGTCGGCGACCGCCGAGGCGATCTCCATCCCGCGCAGCATCGGACCGGGGTGCAGCACGATGGCGTGCTCGGGCATGAGGCCGAGGCGGTGCTCGTTGAGGCCGTAGGCGATCGAGTACTCGCGGGCGGACGGGAAGAACCCGCCGTGCATTCGCTCGGCCTGAACCCGGAGCAGCATGACCGCGTCGAGGCTGGGCAGTTCGGCGTCCAGTTCGTGCGACACCGTGAGTGTGCCTCCCGTGCCGGCGGGCGACGGAACCCGCCAGTTCGTAACACCCACGGGCAGCAGCGTCGGCGGGGCGACCAGCACCACGTCGGCGCCGAGCGTGGCGAGCAGGTGCACGTTGGACCGGACGACCCGGCTGTGCAGGACGTCGCCGACGATCGCGATCCGGCGGCCCTCGATGGAGCCGAGCCGTTCGCGCAGCGTCGCCGCGTCCAGCAGCGCCTGCGTCGGGTGCTCGTGCATCCCGTCGCCCGCGTTCACCACGGACGTGCCCGCCTCGGCGAGCCAGCCCGCGAGCCGGTGCGCCGCACCGGAGGCGGGATGCCGGACGATCACGCAGTCCGCGCCCGCGGCGGCCAGGGTCAGCGCGGTGTCGCGAAGGGACTCGCCCTTGCTCACGCTCGACCCGCCGGCGGACACGTTGATCACGTCCGCGCTCATCCACTTCCCGGCGATCTCGAAGGAGACCCTGGTGCGGGTGGAGTTCTCGTAGAACAGGGTGATCACCGTGCGGCCGCGCAGCGTCGGAAGCTTGCGGACCTCCCGGCCGAGCAGCGCGCGCTTCAGGTTGTCCGCGGTGTCGAGGATCGACGTGGCGGTGGCGCGGTCGAGGCCTTCGGTGGAGAGGAGGTGCTTCACTTCAGCACCACCCCGTCGCGTCCGTCGAACTCCTCCAGCAACACCGCAACGTCCTCGGTCCGCGCCGTAGGCACGTTCTTGCCGACGTAGTCCGCGCGGATCGGCAGTTCCCGGTGACCGCGGTCGACGAGCACCGCGAGTTGCACGGCGCGTGGACGGCCGTGGTCGCGCAGGGCGTCGAGGGCGGCGCGGATGGTGCGGCCGGAGAACAGGACGTCGTCCACGAGGATCACGAGGCGGTCATCGATCCCGCCTTCGGGCAGTGACGTGGTTTCCAGCGGTCTGGTGGGGCCGCGCCGCAGGTCATCGCGGTAGAGGGTGACATCCAGGGTGCCCGTTGACACCTCCACAGCGCTGAACTCCGCGATCTTGCGGGCCAGTCGGCGAGCGAGTGGCGCTCCCCGACTCGGTATGCCCATCAGGACTACTGCGGGTGCGCTCGGTGCATCAAGAGCGGTCTTCTCGATGATCTGATGGGCCATTCGGGCGACAGTGCGCGCGACGTCACCGGCCGAGAGAAGCTCACGCTCCCCGGTCGGATCCGTCGCACCACGTTGACGTGGCGCCACGGTTGGACCTCCTTCCCCGCCTCACAGGACGGGTCCTTAAAGGACGTCGGACACCCGGCTTTGACCGGGCTGACCTGCACGGTATCAGGCACGGAACGCCAACCTTCCGAGTGGTGTCGAGGCTCTCGCCCTCATGGGCTGACGAGATCAGCTTGACCTGGCGACCACGGAGAGCAATCATTACTCTGCGTATTGAGTCTGACCTCCCCGGCCCAGTCCCCTACCGGCTGACGGGGCGAATGAACGGAGAACCGCCACATGGGCGACTACGCCAAGGCGTTGGGGGCCAAGCTCCGCGCGATCCGGCAGCAGCAGGGCTTGTCCCTGCACGGCGTCGAGCAGAAGTCCGGCGGTCGCTGGAAGGCCGTGGTCGTCGGCTCGTACGAGCGAGGCGACCGAGCCGTCACCGTGCAGAAGCTGGCCGAACTGGCCGACTTCTACGGGGTGCCGGTAGCCGAACTGCTGCCGGAAGGCCGGGTGCCGTCGGGCGCCGAGCCCGCCACCAAGATCGTCATCAACCTCGAACGGCTGCAACAGCTACCAGCGGAGAAAGTCGGGCCGCTCGCGCGCTACGCCGCCACCATCCAGAGCCAGCGCGGCGACTACAACGGCAAGGTGCTCTCGATCCGCACCGAGGACCTGCGTTCGCTGGCGATCATCTACGACATGACCCCCGGCGAGCTCACCGAGCAGCTCATCGACTGGGGTGTACTTCCCCCCGAGGCCCGTCCGGCCAAGGAGGACTGACACGACTAAGGCCACCCCGGTGTGCGCCGAGGTGGCCTTAGTCGGTCTTGCCTGCCTTAGTCGGTTTGCCCTGGGCTACAGAACGGCGCGCAACTGGTCCGCGATGACCGCGATCCGGCCCAGCACGCCGTTGACGAACCGCGGCGAGTCGTCCGTGGACAGTCCCTTCGCGAGCTCGATCGCCTCGTCGATCGCGACCGCGTCCGGCACGTCCGTCGCCCACAGCAGCTCGTACAGGCCGATCCGCAGCACCGCGCGGTCGACCGCGGGCATCCGCTGGAGCGTCCAGCCCTCGGCGTGCTCCGAGATCAGGTCGTCGATCCGGGCCTGGTGCGCTGTGACGCCCTCGACGAGCGTCACCGTGTAGTCGTTCACCGGCGGCACGTCGGCCGAACCGATCCGACCGGCGACCAGCGTCACCGGGTCCTCGCCACGCAGATCCGCCTCGAAGAGGATGTCGACCGCGCGTTTGCGGGCCTTGCTGCGAGCACCCACGTCAGCTGCTCACACGGCCGAGGTAGCGACCGTCGCGGGTGTCGACCTTGACCTTCTCGCCGGTGGTGACGAACAGCGGCACCTGGATCTCGGCGCCGGTCTCCAGCTTGGCGGGCTTGGTGCCACCGGTGGAGCGGTCGCCCTGCAAGCCGGGGTCGGTGTGCTCGATCAGCAGCTCGACCGAGGTCGGAAGCTCCACGAAGAGCGGCACGCCCTCGTGGGTCGCGACCATGGCCTCCTGGTTCTCCAGCATGTAGCCCGCGGCGTCGGAGACGGTCTCGCCGGGCACGGTGATCTGGTCGAACGTGTCGCTGTCCATGAAGACGAAATCGTTGCCGTCCTTGTACAGGAAGGTCATCGTCCGCTTGTCGACGGTGGCCGTCTCGACCTTGGTGCCCGCGTTGAAGGTCTTGTCCACGACCTTGCCGGACAGGACGTGCTTCAGCGTGGTGCGCACGAAGGCGCCACCCTTGCCCGGCTTGACGTGCTGGAACGCGGTGACGGTCCACAGCTGGCCGTCGAGGTTCAGCACCAGGCCGTTCTTCAGGTCGTTGGTCGTGGCCACGGTGGTGGTCTCTCCTGTTGTCCGAGGGGCGAGCCCGGCGAAGCGGGCGCTTAGACGACCACGAGTTCCTTCGTGGTCAGGGTGAGGAGCTCCGGCACGCTCTCGCGCACCACGAGCGTGTCCTCGATGCGGACACCGCCCTTTCCCGACAGGTAGACGCCGGGCTCGACGGTGACCGCCATACCGGCGGAAAGTGTACCTTCACCAGACTTGGACAACGCCGGAGCCTCGTGGATCTCTAGCCCGACCCCGTGGCCGAGCCCGTGCAGGAACTGCGGACCGAACCCCGCGTCCGCGATCACCTGCCGCGCCGCCGCGTCCACGGCCCGCACGTCGGCCCCCGGTTCCAGTGCCGCCCGCCCGGCCGCCTGCGACCGCGCTACCAGGTCGTACAGGTCCCGCTGCCAGTCCGCGGGCCGGCCGAGCACCAGCGTCCGCGTCATGTCCGAGTGGTAGCCGTCGACCAGTGCCCCGAAGTCCAGCTTCACGAAGTCGCCCGCCTTCAGCACCGCGTCCGACGGCGAGTGGTGCGGGATCGCCGAGTTCGCACCGACCGCCACGATCGTGTCGAACGACGGCCCGTCCGCCCCGTGGTCCAGCATCCGGTTCTCCAGCTCGCGCCCGATCTCCCGCTCGGTCCGCCCCGCCCTCAGGCCACCGTGCTCGATCAGGTCGACCAGTGCCCGGTCCGCCGCCGCGCACGCCATCCGCAGCGCCTCGATCTCGGCGTCGTCCTTGACCAGCCGCAGCTCCTCCACCAGCCCGGACGCGCGCTGGAGGGCGATCCCGTCCGCGGCGGACTCCAGCGCGTCCAGCGCCTCCACCGTCACGTGCCTGCTCTCGAACCCGACCACCTCGTGGCCGTCCTTGCCCGCACGGGCGACCAGCGCGAGGTCGCACGGCCGGTCGACGACCCGCTCCAGGTCCGGCACCTGCGCCGCGGACTGCGTGAGATACCGGCCGTCGGTGCAGAACACCGTGCGCTGGTCCGAGTCGGCCGCGACGAGCAGCGCGGCGTTCGACCCGGTGAAGCCGGTGAGGTAGCGGACGTTCAGGAGGTCGGTCACGAGCAGCGCGTCGAGGTCGTGGGCGACTAGCTTGGCGCGCAGTGCGGCGCGGCGCGGTGCGTGCAGCGGCATATCTTGCAGCGTAGGGGTATCGGGCGGGTCGCACAGGACTACGAACGGGGGGTAAGTGCCGGTTTCAGGCAGGTGAGCAGGCCCTCGGACTCGGCCGTTTCACCGGAGCCGCGCGGGTCACCCGTTCGGGTAGTTCCGCACTAATCTGTTCACCATGAGGGCGTGGCTGGTCAGGGGAATCTGGATGGGCCTGCTACACGGGGGCGTCCAGGCCGGGGTGGCGGCGGTCGCCGTGCGGAGTCCGGAGGCGGGATCGGCGGTGCGGGTGATCGCGTTCGGGCTCGTGCTCGTGGCGGCCGTGCTGTGGGGTGCGCTGGACGCGTGGCGGCAGTTCGACGGGCGCGGGATGTGCTGGTTCTTCGCGTCGCTGGTGGCCGGTCCGCTGGCCGGAGTGGTCGGCGTGGTCTGCACGGGGTTGCTGGTCGACCAGACCGGGACCGAGTCGTTGTGGCCCGCGCTCACCGGCGGGGCGGCGTTCACGGCGCTGGTGGTGCTGGTGTCCGCGGCCGCGGGCATGGGGTTGGGAAACCTGGTGCCGCAGCCGAAGGAGACTACCGGCGGCTGAGGTTCCCTGCCTGGGTGTAGGACTTCCACTCGTCGGCACTCACCCGCCGGACGTCGGAGGAGTTGAGGGCGGCGATCTCGTCCGAGCCTACGAACCAGACCTTGCCGTCGTCCGCGAGGAGACCGATCCGGCCGTCGGGTGAGCGGACGGCCTGCGCGCCCGACGGGATGCGGGCGGCGACCGGCAGTTCGTCGACGATCTTCGGGCGGTGGTCGAGCACGGTCTTGGCCAGGCGGGCGGTGACCGAGCGGCGCTCCAGGCGGACGACTTTGCCGTCGAGGACCAGGTCCATGGTGCGTTCCGGCGACGGGACGGCGATGCCGTCGAGGATCGCGGCGGACTGCTTGGTGGCGCAGCCGGGGACGTTCGCCAGGTCCATGCCGAAGTGGGTGAGGTCGGTGGGAGCGCCCGCGGCGCCGTCGACGGTGGCGCGGACGACGTCGACCGGCACGCGGCCACACGGATCGTCGGACGCGATCGGCGCGTGGCCCTCGGACGTGCGGACCAGGCCGGGGCCTTCGCGCCAGGGGCCGGGAACGGTGACCGGCGCGAACGGCTGGGCGGTGAAGTCGGCGTTCCAGAAGGTGATGCTGGTCCCGGACTCGGTCTCGTGGGCGATGGCGAACGCGTCCAGCGCGGCCACCCACATCCAGTCCGCGCTGAAGGCGTCGACCACCGACCTTGCGCGCGGGGCGTTCGTCCCGGACACCGTGGAGAAACCGCGGTCGCCCAGCGCCTGCACCCCGCTCAGGAACAGCGGGTCCTTGGAGCGCAGCACGAACTGGCCCGCGCCGTTCCACCCCGCGGCCTTGCCGGTGGTGTCGGTGAACATCAGGTAGAACCAGCCGTCCAGGTACAGGACGGCGGGCTGGCCCGCGCCGTAGGTGTTGTCGCGGATCGTGTCGTACGCCGGGCCGATGATCGGCTGGCCGTTGTGCGCCCGCTGCCACACGACGCCGTCGGTGCTGGTGGCGACGCCGATCGCGTTGCCGTGCGCGTGGTCGCCGGACGCGCCGGTGTAGTAGAGGTAGTACGTCCCGCCGACGTGGATGACCGACGGGTCGCAGGTGTGCACGCCGTCGAAGCCGGTGACGCTGCCGCTGAGCACCGGCTGGGCCATGGTGCCGTCAGGCGCGATGAACGGGCCGGTCAGTGAGGTGCTCTCGGCGTACAGCAGGTCGTCGCCCGCGGGGGCGGCGACACCGAGCTGGCTGCACCACCACATCCGGTTGTGGCCGTTCTCCACGAGCACGGTCGGCCCGTAGTTGTACGGCGAGTCGCCGCCGCCGACCGCGATCACGCCCGCGCTGCCGCGAAACCGGTCCGACGCCAGCGGCAGCGGCTTCTCCGGGGCGGCGGGCCGCGGTTTCTGCTGCGCCGCGGGCGGGGCGATGCCCCCGGTGCCTTCGGCCTGGTTCATCGTGACGCCCCCGTCGCACGACGACAGCAGCACGGTGGCGGCGACCAACGCCACGAGCCGGTGAAGCCTCGACATGCGGGAGCGTTCCTCCACTCGTGAGCCGGTGGGCCCGGTGGGCGAATCCGCACCAGTGTAGGAGATCAACTCACCCGTCCAGGCGACTACTCGCCAGTAGTGGCGACGAGTTCGACTTCGAACCCGTCATCGTTCTCGAGGTACGCCGCGTAGTGCTCCGGCCCACCCGCGTGCGGATGGCGGTCCGCGAACAGCAACGACCAGCCGTGTTCCAGCGCCGACCGCGTCAGCGCGTCGACGGCCTCCGGGCCCGTGACGTGCAGCGCGAGGTGGTTGAGCCCCGGCTGCGTCCGCTCGTGCGGCCCGGCCGCCATCGCGGGCGACCGCTCGACCACGACGTAGGTCGGCCCCAGCCGCCAGCTGACCCCGGCGGGCCACCGCTGGAACTCGACCCACCCGAGTTCCAGCAGCAGCCACCCGATCGTCGCCTCGGCCCGGCCGACGTCGGGCACCCAGAGTTCGACGTGGTGCAGCGCTCCGCGGGTCATGCGGCGGACGGGCGGATGTGGGCCGGACCGATGACGGCGCCGTCGTGCTCGACGACCGCGGCATTCATCTCCGGGGCCGCGAACACCTCCACGACCGCTTCGGTGTCCGACTCGCGCAAGCCGCGCAGCGTGAGCCGCGCGGTGCGGAGGTCTGCGACGGTCATCCCTTGGCGGCCAGCCAGCGCAGGGCGAGGGCGTAGCCCTGGACGCCGAGGCCGAGGATCGTGCCCTCGGCGACGGCGGAGATGTAGCTGTGCTGCCGGAAGTCCTCGCGCTTGTGCACGTTCGAGATGTGCACCTCCACGAGCGGAGCCGTCAACTGGGAGCAAGCGTCGCGGACCGCGACCGAGTAGTGCGTCCACGCGGCCGGGTTGAGGACGACGGGGTACTGGTGGTCGGCGGCCTCGTGGAGCCAGCCGAGCATCTCGCCCTCGAAGTCGGTCTGCCGGACGTCGACCTCCAGCCCGAGTTCGTGACCGGTGCCCTCGCACAGCGCGACCAGGTCGGCGTACGTCGTGCTGCCGTACACGTCCGGTTCGCGGGTGCCAAGCCTGCCCAGGTTGGGGCCGTTGAGGACCAGGACCTTCACAGCAGCACACCTCCGCCCGTGTTGGGCTCCGCGGCGACGGCCGAGTAGGCCGCGGCGATCAGGGCCGGGTCGGGGCCTTCGAGCCTGCCGGGCTTGGCCAGGCCGTCCAGCACGACGAACCGGAGCACGCCGGAGCGGTTCTTCTTGTCCACCCGCATTCCCTCCATCAACTGCGGCAGCGCGGCCGGGTCGTAGCTGGTGGGCAGGCCGAGCAGGGTCAGCACGGACCGGTGGCGGTCGGCCGTCGCGTCGTCCAGCCTGCCCGCGAGCCGGGCGAGTTCGGCGGCGAACACCAGGCCGACGCTGATCGCCGCGCCGTGGCGCCACTTGTAGCGCTCGCGGCGCTCGATGGCGTGGCCGAGGGTGTGGCCGTAGTTCAGGATCTCCCGCAGGTCGGACTCGCGGAGATCGGCGGACACGACGTCGGCCTTGATCTGGATCTTGCGGCGGACCAGCTCCTCCAGGACCGGGCCCGACGGGTCCAGCGCGGCCTGCGGATCGGCCTCGATCAGGTCGAGGATGACCGGGTCGGCGATGAAGCCGCCCTTGACGACCTCGGCCATGCCCGCGACCAGCTCGTTGCGCGGCAACGAGTCCAGCGTCGCGAGGTCGACGAAAACCGCCATCGGCTCGTAGAAGGTGCCGACGAGGTTCTTGCCCGCCGACGTGTTGACGCCGGTCTTGCCGCCGATGGACGCGTCGACCATGCCGAGCAGCGTCGTCGGGACGTTGACCAGCTTCACGCCGCGCATCCACGTCGAGGCGACGAACCCGGCGAGGTCCGTCACCGCTCCCCCGCCGAGCCCGATCACGGCGTCCGACCGGCCGAGGCCGATCTTGCCGAGCACGTCCCAGACGAACCCGGCGACCGGGAGGTCCTTGCCGTCCTCCGCGTCCGGGATCTCGACCCGGTGCGCGTCCGCGCCGCTCTCGGCGAGCGTCGCGCGCAGCACCTCGGCGGTCTCGACCAGCGTGGGCGGGTGGATGATCGCGATCTTGGCGATGCCCCGCATGGCTTCCACCAGGTCGCCGAGCAGGCCTCGCCCCACCACCACGTCGTACGGTCGTTCCGCGGCCACGCGGATCCGCACCGGCTCGCCCATCAGAGTTCTCCCTCGTTCATGGTGACGTCCATTCGACCACGTCCGGCTCGGGCGTCGACCCACCCACACCGCGGCTCGCACCACGGCGTCCAGTCCGCGGGCAGGTGCGGGCTCACCGCGGCCGACAGCTCGCCTTTCGTGGCGCGCTCGCCGGGGAACTCGCGGTGCAGCAGCTCCACCAGCGGGTCGAGCCCGTCGAGGCTCGGCGCGTCGAACCCCGCCGATCCACGCCGCGAGCTGCCCCGTCGTGCGCGGCCTCAGCTCCTGGCGCAGCGCGGGCAGGTCCGCCGTGCGGTGCGGATGCGGTGCGCCCCGCAGGCCGAGCACGCGGACCAGCCCGTCGACCTCCGGCCCGACGCGGACCACGATCCCCGCCCCACCGGTCTTGGGCGGGCTGTCCACGAAGCCGAGCGCCAGCACCTCGACCGAGCCGAGCGAGGCGCCGCCGTGCAGGTCCTGCACCTCGGCGCGGTGCGCCAGCACCCCGGCGCGAGTCGGCTCCACGGGTCAGCGCGGCTCGAGCACGGCGTCCACGACCTGCTCCGGTTCGAGGTGGTCGGTCACGACCTCGATCGTCGCGACCTCCCGGTAGAGCGGGAGCCGCGCGTCGAGCAGCGCCTTGAACGTCGCCCGCGGGTTGATACCCGTGAGCAGCGGCCGCGCGCTGGACAGGCCGGTGCGCCGGACGCCCTCGGCCATGCCGACGTTGAGGAACACCACGGTGTGCCCCACCAGCAGTTCCCTGGTCGCGGCCGACAGGACCGCGCCGCCGCCGAGCGCCAGCACACCCTCGTGGGTCTTCAGCCCGTCCGCGACGGCCTGCTCCTCCAGCGCCCGGAACACCGGCTCGCCGTCGCCGGTGAAGATGTCCGAGATCGGCTTGCCCGCGGTTTCGACGATGTCCTCGTCCACGTCGCGGAACGGCACGCCGAGCCGCTGGGCGAGCATCCTGCCGATGGTCGTCTTGCCCGCGCCGGGCGGGCCGAGCACCACGTAGACCGGCGCGCTCACAGGCCCTCCCACCGGGCTTCGAGCGCTTCCAGGTAGGAGGCCACGTTGCGCTTGGTCTCCGCGATCGAGTCGCCGCCGAACTTCTCCAGCGCCGCCTCGGCGAGCACCAGCGCGAACACCGACTCCAGCACGACACCCGCGCGCGGCACCGCGCACACGTCCGAGCGCTGGTGGATCGCCACGGCGGCCTCGCCGGTGCGCACATCCACAGTGGACAGTGCTTTCGGGACGGTCGAGATCGGCTTCATCGCCACCCTGGCGCGCAGCGGCTCGCCGTTGGTGATGCCGCCCTCCAGCCCGCCCGCGCGGTTGGTGCGGCGGGTCACGCCGGACGGGCCCTTGCCGCGGTCGATCTCGTCGTGCGCCTGGCTGCCCCAGCGGGTGGCGGTGGTGAAGCCGTCACCGATCTCCACACCCTTCATCGCCTGCACGCCCATCAGCGCGGCGGCCAGGCGGGAGTCCAGCCTGCGGTCCCAGTGCACGTGCGAGCCGAGGCCCGGCGGCAGGCCGTACGCGATCACCTCGATCACGCCGCCCACCGTGTCGCCCGCGTTCTTGACGGCCTCGACCTCGGCGACCATCGCCTCGGTGCCCGCCGGGTCGAACGCGCGGACCGGGCTCGCGTCGACCGCGGCCAGGTCGCCGGGACCGGGCACGGGCGCGTCCTCGGGCGTCTTCGCGCCGCCGATGGACACGACGTGGCTGATCACGTC
>Ga0307507_10011735_pt1 | contig 10982 bp, 7 predicted proteins | sample 7_EM_MG_FD_207223 | JGI IMG/M metagenome (GOLD analysis project Ga0307507, IMG submission 207223) | Populus trichocarpa ectomycorrhiza microbial communities from riparian zone in the Pacific Northwest, United States - 7_EM | ecosystem: Host-associated > Plants > Roots > Unclassified | place... | reverse complement strand
TCAGTCAAAATATATTTTTACCAACAACTCAGGGTCCTGACATGAAAAATATATTTTGACCCCATTCTACAGACAAAATATATTTTGTGTGACATTGGTGGTGAAAATATATTTTGTAAAAGTGTAGATTTATAGACCAAATATTTATAAAATATAAATATACACTGCAACTTTTAGTCATGTAATATACCTGGAGTTTACATGACTAATAGTCTGTTACATATGGGTCACTGAAGTGTCACACACTCTCACACACTCCACCACTTTCACAACAAGACCCCGTCTGTCAGAGAAGACACCAGTGCTTGATATTAGGGCATGCCTTTCCCATCCAGAGATTGTGTGCTGGTATGCAATCCACTTTTCACCCTTCCAGACTTCCAATTAAAGACTTGAGCTCAGAACAGTCATCTGACATTGAATGCTGACCAAGAACACAAATATGGGTTGGAGTATTGGAGGGGTTTGGGATGGAATAGTGTTCTATTTTCTTTACACCACTATTGGGTCATATTTTTTGTAGGATAGCTTTTTCAGTTTTTGGCTTGCAGCAAGTGTTTTCAGTAGGTTTCTTAGGTTTTCATCATTTGTCATTAAGAGAGGTTTCCAGGAATTTGGACATAGGTTTCCAAATTTCCTGCCTTCCTGGTTTTTATCAGTTTCTGTGGGTTTCTCAGGTGGAGAAACCTCTGGAAACTGAAATTCTCAAGAACTGATGTACAAATCTAAATATAGCTCAGATATGTTTTATGATTGAAATTTCTCAGAAATGGTACATCCTGGGTCAGTATTGATGACTGGTATGTTTTTCTGTATTCTGTAAATGTTTTGTTTGCCCAAAGAGCATCTACATATGTTTTTTCCATATCAAAATATTTCTGCAACAAAAAAGTGACAGAAAGCTGTAAAAAGTGCAAAAATTTTGAGAAAGTGACCCAGGACATATTCCAATTTTATTCATATATTGATCATCACTGTTGCAAATTTTTGTCAGATTAGCATATTGTATTACCTTTTACTTAGTGTAGGTAGCTTTTCAGCTTTTTTGCTTTTCAACCTGCCACAAGTGAAAAAGCAGCTAAAAGTGGAAAAGTAAACTGCAAACTTGCTGATGACATAGATGCAAACAGTTGCCTCCTAGTGTTGTATTAATAAGTTTGTCACAGTCAGTAAGTATACTTCAAGGGGGCCCTGGGACACTGACCCGTGACCCAAGGTAGGGGGGGGGGCCTCCAGCAGGGCTTAAAAAATTTAATATACATACTTTGAAAATCTATTTTTGGAGCCATGTAGCAATGCCAGACACATCAGCAGCACCTCCAATAGGGTTTGACACTTAATGAGCTACTTAACAGGAGGGTAGGCACAGCTTGGGCACAGACATGGCCTGCTACACCTGGTACAATGTCAGTTCAGTGGAAGGAGCCCTTCAACCTGTGTTCACATCACCAGAGCAAACTTTGGTTGGCCTACAAATCTGCCACGACAGTCTTAAACAAACATGATTCTGTGCCAGCAGGTCTTATCCTTATCTGAACCAATGTGTGGTTTAAAGCCTGCTTGAACATTTAACTATAGTAAAATGTTGTGTATTTAAATACCTTAGATTCTTTTAAAGCTGGAAAAGGTTCCCAGCCCACCAGGAGCACAGCCAGAAATTTCTTCAAGAGAAGCATGGAAAAGACATACTTTTTTTGGACAAAAACATCCCTTATTTGGAAGGCAGTTGGGGGGGGGGGAGGTACCAAGAGCCTTAACTAAAAAAATCTACCCCATGTTGTTTTTGAAATACCTGGGCCCCCTTGGTATACTGTACCATTTCAATCAATTTGGCAGGCCATGTTACACATTACATGGCTGCTGAAATTTTGATTTCAGCACATGGGGGAAATGACTGTTACACAGATTTTTTTTTGGCAGATACCAGCAAGTGAAGGGTCAGGTGAAGGTGGCAGTGGTCATAGAAAGAGGAAGGAGAAGGTCCCTAACCAGCATTATACAGTGTTCTGGAGGCATTATGACAAGGATACAGCAGACATGTGCATGGATTGTTCCATATTAGGTAACTTATCCATTTCACAAGCATGGGTGGGTCTACACTTCAATCTTTTAACTCAAAGAGTGGTACATGATAGTTAAATACCAGGAGAATGTTTTTACAATCTTTTTGCGATTTTTACAGCCTTTTTTTATGATTTTTAATGATTTCGGCACTTGGCCAAAATGATCGTTACATCTGTTACATTTTGGTGATTTTAGTGTTCGCAAGTCTGGTTCAGTCCGGTTTTTTGCCCCCAAAACGGGCAACCGTGGACTGCAACCAGTCTAGGACTGACCCAGATATTGTGGGGACTGAACCGGACCACCTATGACTGGTCTTTTTTGGTCCATGGAACTGATTTAGACTGGTTCAGACCAGTTTTTTTGTGTAAAATTCATTGTACCAATATAAGCCATCTGTATCTCAATTATCATTACTCTGAAAATTAAATGGGTTATATAACATAGTAGAGCCTGTAAATACCCATCATTCAACCAATTTTCAAGAGATTTAATGAAGATTTGACATATCTATGACTGAAACCGAATTACATCTCATAAAGACTCAGGCAAAATGTAATGTGACAACTGTAAATTACTTGATGCATACCCTACATTGATAGATGGTGAGCACATTTGCCTACTTAAAATTTCCATATCCAAAAATAGAACAAAGCAAACTGATGAAAATTTGAGTGAGTTAGAATTAAAGTCATTCTGGTACAAGTTGCACAAAAAAAGGATTTATACCAAAATGGATTTCATTATATCTTTCTCAATTCTTAACCATTTTTGATGAACCAAAGATCAAATTGAAGGTAATAAATGTCGTTACAAGGCTATGTAATGCACGTGACCGTTTAACTGGTTGCAACCGATTTCAACCAGTCTTTGAAGGGTTTTGAATGATTTTTGAAATGAGGCAACTGGCAACCAGAATAACCCCAAATTTGGGCAACCGCAACCGAAAAATAGACTGGACCATGGTCTGGTTCAGTTTGGTCCTATGGATTTTTTCAGTCCATAGGACTGAACCTGCAAACACTAGGTGATTTGGGAGGTGCTGTTACACATTACTGCCAAATTGATCGAAATGGTACCCATTTCATTAATGTGAAGCACGAGCTGTGAGGAGTATGGTTAAACTGAGGTTAGGCAGGAACAACGAGATGCTTGACTTGGAGGGCTGTACCACCAAAAAGTAACAACCACATACAAAGTGCACCGCCTCAGATCTTCATCCAATGGCAAGAAAAAGATTCCTTCCTGTCAGGTTCTACTGATAGTACTGGCGAGAAAATCTCCTACGTACTGAACTTTACTTCTAAGTTTTTCTCTTGGATTGGGACCAAATGCATTCCAAAGATTTTTAAAAAGTACGAGTATATTATGTACATGAAAACACCTAAAAGAAGACCAAGAGAACGCCTATAGAGTGACTGTAGATGTGTTAAATGTCTATGCTGTAAGTACTATGTGTGGGGTGACAAGATGTAAAAAAAAATTGCTGTGAACCATGGTCATAAAATGAATTACAATATGAAGAAGAAAGGGTAAGAAAGCTTCTAATGTACATTGAAATGCATATGAGTACGATGATTTATATCCCAAAGGAAAGAGAAAAGATGCTTTTTTCAAAATGTGAAAGGAAAACGTAGATCAAGCCATAATGTGGGTAAAGCAAGGGCTGGTTCGTGCAGCTTATCTCCGCGGCCAAGCACCAGAAGCACCAGCATGGCCTGAAGAAACATTCCCGTTACCGCCGGGTCCCGAGCCAGGCGGTGGCGGGCCACGTCGCCATGTGCTGCCGAACGACCAATAATTTTGGGTATCTTGGATTGGTGGTTGCATTCCACTTTGTCGGGGAGAAGAGGGTCCTTGGACGAGTTTACGACATACAGGACAAGTGCTTGCCCCTCCAAGCCATTGCTGAAGACAATCCCTGTGAAGCCAATGAGAACAATTAGTGAGTTTGAGCACAGGATCAGTGGGAGTGTACTGCAAAATTGTTCACATGTCAGCGAAGAGCAGATCAGATAACGGGAAAACACAAACATCATCCAAGCAGATAGGGCAACGTTTATCGCTATCTGCCGTAGCCCAATCTTTATATTCTGCAGTCTCCATAGAAGATATAACATGGCTAGGCGTCGACCTCGGTTTGGCCTCACCAACGGATGCTGCCAGCTGCAACAGGCCCTCGTATGATGTGTCAAATTCCTCGTCCGGCTAAACACACATCAGCATCAAGCAAGACAGAAGAAGCATACAACACCCACCACAAAGTCTCCCAACGCTCTTGGCCGCCCTCCCATACGTGCGAGGATAGGATGTCTAAAAGCCCGTGCACGTCGTCCGCGGAAGGCCAGCGTGTCCCGCGAACTACGATCATACTCCGACTCCGCACTGAATCCAGCGTTTCTTGTGGGTCTCGCAGGCAAGGGGTCTTCATCCGCCACGTCGAAGTCATCAGATACAGCCCGGACAGTGGCTTCCGCCGGAAGCCTGGGCCGAGATGAACTATACGTCCGAAGGAGAGATAGGTCAGATTGAGATAAAGATTGAGGATGGAGATGGGCGGGTGGATGATTCCTTGGGGGTGGTTCTCCATGTTCACGATGATATCGTTCAATAAGCTGCCGCGAACGTGAGTAGCTCAAACCGTCGTGTCGCAAAACTTCAACGGCGTTGTTGAATCCCTGAACGTCTCCGCGGGATGGAACAGGAGGTGCAGGGCGCGAACCGTCCGAATCGTCAATCCTCGAAGCTTCCATACGAGCTTGACGAGAAAGATATCTATGCAGATCGCTGTTCTGCACAGCAGACGAGCTAGTACCAGGTGCTACAGGTCGTCGCTGCTGGAATTGATCCATTCTTCCAGACAACACCGGACGTGAATAGTCTGCAAAACTTTGTGGTGGAAGGGGCCGCTGAGGATAATATCTAGCATCGGACCTTGGTGGCGCTCTTGTCTGGAAGTTTGAACTATCCTCCTCAAACGCAAGTGGCGGTATACTAGGTGCATGAGAGGGAGGCAAAGGCTGAGAAGTCCGAGCCGGTACAGCAGACGCATAAGCATGGCGAGCAGCGCGGTTGTTACGCTCCATAACCTGCCTGTGGTGATCCAGGGCTATGCTCTGCAAGGTATTCCGGAAAGGGCCAGGTGCAAAAGAGCTTGGATCAAATGGATGAACGTTGCTAGCAGGCTCTTGCGGAGGCTCACTTGGCCTGAACCTAAAGTTTCCACCAGATCTCACTGGTATTTGTGTAGGGTAACCGGCTGTATCCACCGGAGGCGTTTGAGGTCGATGAGCCGAAGAGACGTTCATATACGTCGAGCGTCTACTTGTACCTAGGGCTTCACGGAAAGGCTCAGCATCACTGCCGCTGCTACTATTCTCGTTACCAGCACCTGCACCGTTCTGTTCCACATAATCAGCGCTCGACGTTAATGATAATGGTACCCTCAAACTCACCGCCAACGGCAAGAACCGTCCACGGGGATTATAAAACGACTCGAATCCAGCTTCCACTCCCCCCGTCCGCGCCCTTGCAACCATTGCTTCTCTCTCATTAGCACTCCTCCCGAACCTCGTAAGCCTATTCTGCCCCATCAGCTCGACTTCTTCATCTTCTTCGTCATCGGAAAGATCGAATACATTCGTCACCCCACGGATAGAACCAAGAGAATGTCGGAGGCGCCTCGGCCGTCCATGGGCGATCAAGCTATCGTAGCTGCCACGCATACGCTCATCCTCGAGTCTTGCACGTTGATTGTGCTGAAGCGCAGCAGGAATATGCAGGTCCTGTGAACGTCCTGGTGGAGCTGAAGGAGGAGCACGATCAAAAATAGCCCCAAGATCAGGCGAAGGAAGGGATGGGATGGGGAGGTACGGTCGAGATTGTTCCTCTCTGGCAGCAGCGGCAGTCGACCCACGATAATCCGAACCATAGATACTCGCCGATGTATCCTGTTCATTTGAAGATTGTGAGTCAAAAGGCCAGGCACCACGTCTGGAGTGAGCAGAGGTATCATTGGGCGGCACCTGGTATGCTTCCATAGCTGAACTGGGACCGGCAGGCGCGGGAACTGAATTAGACCACGAGGATATACGGCGATGAGTTGCTTGCTGTGGTGGTGGTGGACCTGGACGCAGGCTAGGTGCACGAGCACGGGGGTACTCTCTCCCGAATGACGACAATGCAGAGTTTGGGTCAGGATGCTGTTGCTGCTGTCGCTGGGGACGAGTAGGCTGCCGAAATTCATCGTTTTCTGGCCCCAAAAATGCCTCAAACATCTCTTCAAAAGATCTGCTACTGGTCGGCCGTGTGTGCTGGGACTCGCTTTGTCGGGCCGCCCGTTGTGCTTGAAAGGCCGATTGAGCCCTATCTGGTGGTTGTATCTGTGATTGTGCTGATTCTGGTGCGGAATTGGGTTGAGCCCACTCCGCATCCCACGCGGGCAGATGTGACCGCCTGCCGTCTTCCATCAAAGGAACTCGTGAAGATGAGGCAAACGTCGTGGACCGCTCCAGTAGTTCGGCACGTTCAGAGCGGCGACGTGCCTCCGAGGCATTCTCTGACACGAGGGAGTTAAATGAACCCAAGTGTGCTGGTCGGGAACGGTGCTGGGATAACATGTGAGAGGCTTGGCGGTCATCGTTGTCGGTCCATGAATGATGTACCGGTGGGCTTGAGCCACTCGTAGTATCTATGTCAAGAGTAAGCCAGATATCCATGATGGGCATATCAGAAACGCACCGGTCGGTCCGGCTGACTCAGCTGCAGCAAGCCAAGCATCAAAATTCACGGGATTGCTATCAGCGCCTTGAGGGGGGAAATGTGCAGGAGGTCTGCCAAAAGAGGGGTGATATGATAAGAACTGGGAAGGCCTTTCACTGGAGGGAGGTGGTGACCTTGATCGTCCTAAGTTACAGCAGGAGCAAGTTGCAACAACGTGAGCCGTAACAGCATCACAAAGAAACACGCACCTGAGAACAAAGAACTCGAATACGATGAATTCCACATCACCTGATCCAACATCCTGACAGCAGCAGCAGATGCTGGACTTCGTCTCCCACTAGGTCCACCTCTCCTTGCAGATGTGTCGGTGAACCCACCACTCTGGGTCGGTATATCCCGAACTCGATCCCGATAACGGTTACTCGGTCCAGGATCACCGTCAGACGGCGAAGAGGTTCCTGGTGGATCTTGCCTCCGTGGTGGCTCATCCATGTTCAACCAATGATGCAGCCCCCTAAGGGATGGAGATGGAAGGGCATGGTCTCTCAAATCCTCTAGAGACGGCAAGCTAGGGGGCATGTTCCACGTCCCTTCCGAATCAGGTGTAGGAAGGGGTTCATCATTCCACATCACGTTCTCGTTTTCGGTATCTGTGACTATAGGTGGTAGTGTTGGTGGGTTGGGTAAAGTCGGTCGCGTGAATGACGATGATCGAGAAGAATTTTGGTCCTCTTCCTCGTCCAAACCTGGAACTAAAGGAGAGGCGGAGCGGAGACTGCCTAGTGCCGAGTCAAGGCGCTCGCGGAAAGTAAATCCAAGATCGTTCGATGTGGAACTTGCAGGTGGCTCTACTTGAGTGGTAAGTTCATCAATTGGCGAGTGTTGTTGTGAAGTAGCAATGTCAATTGGAGAATGCTGTTGTGAAGTTGCAAAGGATGACCCAGAAAAGTCTGTGTATAGAGTGGCGTTCAATCAAACAAAAAAGATGCTGTGCGGTTACGACTCACCTAATGAAAACTCTGAGGCTGCCTCCGAATCCGGCAGGGCGTGTCGAGGGAAGTTGGTTGCGCTCCCAACACTGACAGGGGAGTCAGGGAGGTATTCAATAGTAGTTTGTGACGGAATTTCCTCAAATATCGACAAGGGGGGCAAGGTTGGAGGAAGTGTTGGAGATCGTGCGAGAGCGGGAGAGCGTTGTCGGAGAACCGAAATTTCCGAGTCGAATTCATTAAATCTCTGGAGTGATATTCTATAACTGTCATCGGGCTGCGAAAGAGGCGGAGATGGGAGATTGGATGACGAGAAAGCATTAGAGTCGTTATCGTTGACCAAGGGGTAATCGGGCATCTCAATGTCTTGAAGGTCTGGCGTTGGTATTCGTGGAGGTTGATGGCTTGATATTGGCAATGCTGTTCCCGCTCTTGTCGCAGCAGCAGTTTGGCCAGTCCAGTCGTTTTGCAAGGCCCTTTGTCTCCTGCTGCCTGACCCAGAGCTCCTGCTGCTGCTCGACCCAGAGGCCTCACTTGACGGCTGCGGACTGCTTCCCAACGTATCACTGCTGCTATCTGAAAAGCTGGTGGCACTGCGAGCACGCTTGTTGCGATCATTGTTGTTTCCACTCCCACCAGCGTCTAGGGCAACTGGGCTGTCAAGGTCGACACCAAATTGTTCGAAAGAGCGCTTAAAAGAGGTTGTGCTTGGGGGAATGGAGAGCTGAAGCTGTGGGGGACAGTCGGAGGACATGATGGGCAATGTCAAGTTGCTTGTCCAATGGCCTGGCCTCACGATAGATTGCCGCCGAGCTCGCAAATACCCGTAACTTGGCCCGCCCGAGGAAATGACTCCTGCTCAGGCCCTTTGTTTGAGAAAGAAACTGAGATCCAAGGAGTTTAGAATGGCGCGGACACCGTCGAGATGATGGCAGGAAGAAAGAATGGAATCTCCATGGACAAGGTCGACCAAAAGTGGAGCTCATGGTTAGGGTTTCGGCATTCCGGGTTAGCACGTGTTCAATTTCACATCAAGTCGCGTCGCGTCACAGTCCAACACGGGTAGCGCTCAAACAATCGATTAGGAACATGGTCGCTACGCCATAACAATTGAGGAATGGAAATGCGAACAGCTAAGTGCCGATATAAGGATACCCACAAGCTTATTACTATGTTTATAGTTACATCCCCTAATCATTTTCCCAGCGGATGCAAACTCGGCTGCAAGTCTCTCCTTGTGAAGTCCGAGTCACGGATACTGACTCACGAGTGAATTGAGTCACGTTGTTATGCATGTGACTATTGACTGAAAGATTCCTTTCTCACTAACTTCGATCTCCTCACGCGCCTTGGTCGAAATTTACAAAAACCTCAAGTCAGAGATTAAGCCGGGTTGAGTCTGCAGATATCCTCATCGAGAAGTTCTCACCCTCTCAGGACCTGGGAATGGCACGGAAGCAATATCCGTCAATCTTGATGCATGATGAGGGCAATGTTCACCTGCATAGAAGAATGCGGAGGCGACAGCGGAAAATGCTAAGTCGCATCTGCGATCATTGCGTGTGTTGAAAAAGGATGCGACGAAGACGTGGCTGAAACACTCGCATACCTTGGAACCACCTGGCTAACGCATTTTTTGTTTCCTCGTTAGTTCCACCACCCTACGATGAGTCAAATCTAATAGACTATGTTGGTGGAGCAGCAACGGAACAGAACCCGATAGGGCCTGGTAACTCATTTCATCATGATGTGCGTACACCACTGAACTCTTGTCAAAGTGTTGATTTATTAACCAGCTCCATGAAGATGCTCATGCGAGATGGGTATACGTGCGTTGTTACAGAGCATTAAACTGACTCACATCCTGCGTTGGATGAGGCCGTCGACCCTGTCAGCTTAAGGTCGTGTCGTATACTCCATAGAGTAACTTTGACAAGGACCCTACATCGGAATCTGTTGGTTGTTTCTCTGTTATCGTCGTCTCTCGCCCACAGGAGTTGTTTCCTCTGCATCCAGTTTAAATCCGCTGTCACGCCATTGGACATATGTACCGCTGAATTTTACTTGCCTTCCGCTTCAAACAATCGATGAGTTGCACAACCTTCTCGATGACCCATCGAATGGGAGGTTGCTCCAACGTGACGCACACGAGGCATTTAATGATTTTTCTTCGTGCTTGAAATGAACAGACGTTAAATTTACAATTACAGATTCATTTCAGGTCGCTCATAAAAAATCCAGACAGAAAACGTCTACGCTCTTAAAGTTTTTCGGCGGAAGGGTCTACTATGCAGGCCAAGAGATAATCTCGTCACATTTAAAAACCACAGCGGCGAATTCGTCTCTGGCTCAGCTACTACCCGCTGCCAAATCCTCACTACATTGCCTTCCACACTTCGATCGCTGGGGTTCTGCACATGAGGGGCGGGGTGAAATTCTTTGATAAGTTCTTACATGTGTGCAAAAAATACGAGGATGAGGCAAGGATGAGGACACCCATAGCCAATACGATCCCAGTGGCTAGACCTGTAATGGAGAAAGTGTTTTTAAAAGAGTCTGTTGATGTCGCAAGGCATGTATCACGTATAGAAGACGTGCAGCGCAGTGTAGCTGACTACAGCCATAGCCCTTACCTTGGGTGTTGTGTGTGTAGAGGCGTGCTAAGCAACTGACTAGCTAGAAGTATGAGACTTGTATTATGAGGGCATAAGCTGGCCCTTTATATACCCTACAGGATGGTCCGTGCTACTGTGTGTACATATTTGACGTAGAACAATGTAGAACAATGGCTAATAATAGCCCATTGTTCCTTAGTTACCATTGTGACGGTAATGTCACATAGATTATGTCAACACTCCCCCTCAAGTAGTGCAGCGCTAGCGCACATACTTGTCTGTGGGTACAAGTGGGCTATAGAGGATAGAACTCTATACCAAGCTCCTTCCTATGTTTCAAGAAGAGCGTCGGGCCCAGGTTCTTGGTGAACATATCAGCTACGTTCTCCGCAGTGGGAACGGCAAAGACCTTAACATGGCCTTTCTCGATTTGTTCTCGGATGTAATGATAGCGGATCTCAATATGCTTAATTAGTGTTTGGAAGTCCGGTCTCATGACCGGAAAAAAACCGTAACCAGACCGGACCAAGACCGCAAAAGACCGGACCTGCGGTCCGGTCTTTTCATTTTTGAGATGTAAAGACCGCAAAAAGAC
>Ga0307507_10011734_pt1 | contig 10984 bp, 9 predicted proteins | sample 7_EM_MG_FD_207223 | JGI IMG/M metagenome (GOLD analysis project Ga0307507, IMG submission 207223) | Populus trichocarpa ectomycorrhiza microbial communities from riparian zone in the Pacific Northwest, United States - 7_EM | ecosystem: Host-associated > Plants > Roots > Unclassified | place... | reverse complement strand
TCAATGAGCTTCACCACCTCGTCATACTCTTCCTTCTTCCAATACTTCTTGAAGTGGGAGAGCTTTTTTTCTGGATTGACGACTGGAGGTACAGCGGTTAGATAAATCTTACAATTTGATTGAGATGAACTCATCACGATAATATGCGCATCAGAATTAGCGGTTTTCATATAATATTCTTCAAGCTTGGAGGTGGCTGCATCAAGAGCTGGTTCGAAGATGGCATACTTTTCTTTCTTTGCGCGGTTAGTCCAAGCTGCGTAAAGAGCTTCAACGGCAGGGAGGGCATTATAAAGAGATGGTGCTTTGACTGCAGAGAAAGCTTGCTGCACTTTATCAGCATGCTAAGTGGGACTGAGGTTTGTTGTGTGATCAGCGTGAAAAATAGATAAATAACTCACACTGAGAAGGTCACAAAACAAACCAACTCGCGCCCACTCCTCGTCTGTCAGCTTTAAAGCATCTATTTTCGCCCGCTTGCTCAAGTCATCCTCCTGCTGTCCTATCTCATAAACGAAGGTGTTTACCACCTACAAAACATAAATAAATGATCCTTGACGGTATTTTATGGCTTACATCTTTCTGAGAATCAGTGCAGTTGAGCATCACATAAGTAGAGCCCCATCAAACTTTCATGTCAAGGAGAAGCTGGAGCTCTTTTAAACCTTTCCACACTTGGATATTCTTCAAAAGCTGTTTCCATTGAGCGGATGAACATGCCTAAAGAGAAGAGAAGTTTCTGTGTGCATTACGAGACCATTAGTGCCACGAACCTTAACGCAAATAACTCTAATGAGGCCAACTTCATCACGATGCAGCCCATGCATGTCAGCGATGTCGTCATCCTCATCGTGAGGATCATAGTACTTGGATTTGCTTCGCGTTTGGATTAATGCCTGAGTTGCGAGGTTAATGATGTGAGCAAGACAACTGTTGCGAATTAAATTACAAAGCAAAGGATTTGAGGGGAGATCTCACCGTATGTGGCATTTTCTTGTATCAAATTTCTTCCCTGTTTTGATCTTGTAACAGCAGGCGAACTCGACGAGCATAGTGTTATTATTTGAAGTGTTGTCGCATGTGATATGACCAATCTATCTCATAAATCAAAGAGGAATACACGAAATAAATAAAAAACATACTTTGTGGATGATTCCAAGTTGGTTACAGATCTTGTACAATGCCTGGCCAAGACACTTACCATTATGAGCACTATTTAACTGCGTAAATCCAAGAAGCGCATGCTCAAGCGTCCATTTCCCTTTATGCTCCTCAATCCAGTGACCCGTTACTGCCAAGTATCCATCTGAATTTGAGGCCTGCCATGCATCCGTCGTCAAGCTAACTTCACCCTTTACATGAGCGCTCTAGGGTTACGGTCAGAATTCATGTCGGAAGTGATAAACGAAAACCTACATTGAGGCGATCCCTCAACGCCGTCATCTGTTTCTTGAAAATTGAAATAATCTCGTCGCGAGTCTGCTTTCGGTTCGGAATCTTGGCCCCTTTCGTCGCACGTGAAGCGACCGATATCATATGCTTGAATGTTGGGTGCTCAAATGCTTGAATCGGCTGGTTAGGAAAAAAAAACATCAGGGATGGGTCTCGAACAGACAGTAGAATGGTACCTGGTCGGTTTCAATAAGCCACTGGATCGCCGCTTCCTTGAAGAGTTCGTCAGTATATGGCGTAGGCTTCTCCTCTTCTGGAATGACCGTGAAGTGATCATCGACTTGCGACTGCTTCAATTTCTCAGCTGCGGCGTCACGGCGAGCTTTCGAATCTTCGGGAAGCATTGATAAAAAGTTGTTTGCTTTACACCACTTGTGGTATCGACCCTGGTAAAAGATAAAATCAACGCACACGTCAGTATATGTTGGTACGTACTGCATGATATGCAGCCATGTGACGGCGAAGAGTTGTGGGCTGGTCAACCTTGACCTGATCTTTATTTCCTTCTCTACAATGATCATCAGAAACTTTATTGTGTGGAGAATACTATAGACTCACTTGCAGCAAAGGCACCGACGGCGTGGTGTGGTGTCGCCCTTGCGACGAGGGACCGGCTCCCAGAATGCTTCAATATCGGCAGTTGGATTCTTGTTCTTGGGAATTTTGATGCCGTTTTTGGGCGTGTCTTCGCCGTCATTGTCCGAGAGCTCAAGTACGACAACGTCCTTGAGCATCCCATTCTCATCTGTTGTGTCTTCCGGTCAATCAGCAACCGTAGAGGAAGCATAAGTCATGTACGTACCGCTACCCTTCCGAGCACGCTTTGCTGCCTTTTTCTTACCACCCTTTGCACCCTCATCCTCGCTTGACGAGTTCGGTGAGTCTGATTCCGATTCAACTGCAGGGATAGATCAAATACCGATGAATCACGTTCACGATGAATACGCACCAATTTTTTTTCGGACGCGCTTCCTCTTCGCCTTGCTTCCATTCAGTTTGGAAGCCTCCTCTTCGCTGGGCAAGTTCGAAGCGGCATCCAATCCTAGGCAGGTTTGCAGTTAGTTGTTAGAGCCAATAGATATATCATGAACATGCCGTTACCATTTTGAGCACTGCTGGCCTCTAGTTGTTTCCCCTTCTTCTTAGGAGGCTCATCGTCGCTCGAGGAGTTGGCCAAATCAATATCTAATTCAATTGAATATCAGTCAGAAATGAGGAACAACATAAAGGGAAGTAAGTCCGCACCATCACTTTTTTGAGAACAATTTCCCCCCTTCTTCTGGTTCCCTGTTTTCTTTGACGCTGCGCCGGGCAACAACGATGCGCCAGGATCTGACTCGTTTGGGGAAGCTCGTTTGTTTGCTGGATTTGTTGGAGTATCGGCGTCGATCACATCGTCATTGATTGATAAAGTGATCGAGGCATTAGCGAGTTCCTCCTCTTGGCGGCGCGAAGCATGAGAAGTGAGGTTTTCACGATGAGAAGATAGAATAGGTGGGAGAGATTGATTCTTATCAGTGAGTTTGATGGTGGGATTCCTCTGGCGTGAAGGGCGCTCAGCCATATTGAGTTGTGTAGAGTCAACATGAACAAATATGTTTATATTGATTTTTGGTACTGTACAGTATTCAACGAGCAATTTCAAATTCATTCAGCCACCCGAGCCCTGGCCTGAGCCCCGGCTTGGGGCTTCAAAAATGTGAAGCCCGAGCTGTGGGCCACAGGAAGCCCTGCGGGGGCTTCATAGAGCTTGGCCTCACAAGGCTCGGCTTGGGCTGGCCTGTGGCTTTCAGGCCGGGCCGTCGCATCACTAGAAATGCATACCGAATATGTGAATCAGAGTTTTTAGGATTTGATGCCATGAGAAATGCTGCGCAATTTGTTGGTTGCATTTTGATTGGAAAAACAGATTGGGGCTTGATGATTTTTACAGACAAGGTCTGTGTTTAGGTCTGTGTTTAGGATGTTATTTCATCGCCCTCAATAGGGTTTCACTTGGGCTAAACTGCCACAATGGATCAATCAATACATCACAGAAACAGCTTCTAATCTTTCAACTTATGTACATGGCCTTGATGCTTTCAAAACTTTTTATGCAGACTATATCTCAGAATCCAAATGAAAATTCAACCGGGGTGTCACTTTAGTCGCTTGAAGACATCGAAAAGGCTCAGGCGAAGCAGAAAGGCTTGGAAGTGGAGCAGCATGAAGATGAATATGGTGATGGTGGTATCACTGGCAGTGATCATATGTTGATGGATTTCGATCTGGATGGTTAGAATAATGCCATAGAGAAGAAGTACATACTTATAATACAGAATTTTTGGGTGGTGGTCGCACTGCTGCATACAAACCAGCTGAAAGCAACCAACAGTTTTGTGTGCACCTGTGGCACTGACTATTCATGACTCAATTGTAACACTTGCATCACTAAGTGACTTTGCTCACTGGAATCATGTCCCAAGTCGCAAGTTATCCTTTGGCACTCTTGAAACTAATGGACAAGGGCTATAGATCCACTGCACAGCCACCTTTAGGAATCACCGAACATTGCAGCATACAATCATCGGTGTATAATGTACCTGCATAAAATACTGCAAGCTCTGATCACCCATGCACCATCTGCAAAAACTATTGCTGAAGAGTTCTTATTTGAACTTGGAAAGTGTGGGAATGTACAGGTAGTAACATTGGGTGTGTTGTTTTGTTGATTTTGATTTTTTGATCTGAGCCATCTGCCTTGAAGCCGAGGAAGTGTATAACAAGGTTTCCATTTTGCCCACAGATGAATGGGCAGATATTGTTCTTCAGGAACTCCAGGAGTTTGGTGGGGACCTCTCGAAAGTTACGCAGATGGGGACTCACTACTTAACTCATCTGGTGATCACATGTATGTCAGTCTTTTGCCTGGGTAGCCAGCTGTGTTGACATTCTACTTTTTCAAGTTCGAAATCCTGGTGGAAAATGGACACCTCAAGATAGTTCTTACCCTACTCCGAATCATAGATCCATTGAGCAAATTGAGGAATTGTTAGCAAATGCTAAAACAAGTCAATCAGCTTTGAAGGATCTGGTAAGTCTGACCAGTGGACTGGATACTAGGCTAACGTCCATTGTAGGTCATACTCCATGATGGCAGCCACTGTCTACTCACAGGATTTTCTTTCTTCCCTCCGGCTGCTGTGGTACCCCACTGTGCTCATATCATCCCGTTCTCTATCAATTCGAAAGTGCCTCTATCCCTTGGATGATGTTTTTCTTATTTATATATTTCTCTAGACACAAGCATATGCTGCAATTGAAACATTTACAGGCTGTGCACTGGACTCCCAAATGATACACAATAATATAAACCATCCATGCAACATGCTGAATATGCAAAGTGATGTTCATGATGCAATGTATAAGCACCTGGCCTGGGGAATTGAAGCAATATCTTCTGGTGGTCAAGTGAGTTTTTCTTGTTTTTGTTGTGATTTTGAATTCACATATCACATAGTACAAGTACCATTACCGAATTGTTCAACCAGATTGGGTGCCACCTACTGTACAGCTGCAGGATGGTGATGAAATACATTTTGGGGCAGGCACTGGTGGTCATCTTGTTCCATTCCCTGACCCAAGGATCTGCAACCTACACCTGGCAGTCTGTTGAGTGTCTTCCACCTGTGGAACCTCTGAAATTTTTGATCAATTTCTTGATGATGATGATGATGATAGATTTCAAGTTCCTGTCTACTTTGGTGGTCCATTTGTATCTGATGATGTATTGATGCACAAGCTTGAGGCATTAGTTTAGTAATATATACTGGTGACATACCCAGTGTGATACAGGATTGGAACACTTCAGACAGCAACAGATATAAAGGGCCACATATGTATAAACATAGGCACTAAAAACTAGACAATAGACTGAAAACAGTGTTCTCCTGACATATTTGTTCTCAATTTCTACGCTTGATGATGGAACCATACAGCCATCATATTGTTCTACATGAATCTTAAATTTGTAGAACAAACATCTCCTAACTAAGATGTGTTGCTATGAAAGTCTGACAAATGGTGTCTATTATTGTAACGATGTCCTAAAATAGAGTATTACTACATTTTCAACATAAGAAGAATAAGAGACCAAATTTGTAGCACCAGCACACTTAGAGCACTTGAAACAATTTGAGGAGCAGAGATATTTCAAATCATATGAAGAATGTCTTTTAAGATATGTAGCTGCTGAATATTGTCCAACAAAGTGAAAATAAGAAGTAGACTAATTCTGAGTGGCCTGTGAGTGGTCCCAATGAGTGGGGAGCTCAAGCCTTCATTGACACTCAGCAATGAAAGTCTGAGGGGAATATTAAATTTTACTTACCTTGGCCTTCTTTAGCTGCTGCTTCAGCATGTTCTCAAGTGTCTCACCCTGACCTTCAAAGCAGGGATACTGTGCTTTGGCCTGACAAGCATAAGCCATGGACAGCAAAATTACAAGCCATTTATGATGAACCTTTGAGAAGACTGATTTCACAGCAGAACCTGTCTGTTTTGAATAGCTCACTTTCAACTTGAGGTGCTCAATGATGAGATTACACAAGAAGTCCTATCAGGAATATCAAAAAGAGTGCAACACAGTGCTAGATAAGAACAAACCTGAATGTTGGAGTATTCCGCCCCACTGATACTGAGTTGTGAGCAAATCTCTGACTCACTGCTTTCCTTGGCAATGGCCTCAGATACAGACTCGATAAGAGGAAATGTTGTTCTCAGAGTGCTTGGTGGCAGGCTAAGGAGTCATTCTGGACTGAACATAGCCTGTGTTGTAAGTGGCGAGAAGTATCACTGGATGTGGTGACCCTAACTGTTGTACGACTGCCGATACAGGGCATTAGAAAGTACAAGGGGACATAGCTCAAATTTGCTTGACCTTTATACGATGTTGTTGTTGCTTGGGCAACCTTGTATTGTCGTTTTTTGTCAAAACAGCATGAATGCCTAAGTAGTCCTTGTTCTGAAAAGACATGCCCTGAATGCAACATCACTCAACATTGAACATGTCACCTTTGATGGTCGCGAATGCTGAAAAGGTTTACCAGCAAGACACCATTGCTTGAACTGTGTATAATCGGTTTCCAAAAGCAGTCTTACAGGAACTCTGTGAGAAGAATGGAATCTTTGTAGTGAACAGTGGGCTCCGATCTAATGTACCAACGAAGGCCGACTATATCAAGGCTTTGCTTTTCTTCATAAGTGACCCACTGCCTTATAACTTAGTTGCTCATAAATAATCGGAATAAGCCTTCTAAGTGCATAATGCAGGAGGTAGACATTGAAATGTCAACCGACAAGCCTTTTGCAAGCAAGGAAGTAGGCGCTCGATCCCTTGAGGCGAACGTGCTGATGGAACTTCAGCCTCATTCACAACCTACAGGCATTTTAGTTGAAGGAGGGAGTTTGGCAGCAAGGTGAGCACAACCAAACCAGAAGTGTTTCAAGACTCTCAAACATATATATATTAGCTCAGCAATGGAACTTGATGAAAATGAAGCTTTACCTTCACCCTTAACTGCACCAGTGTGCATCTGCCTCTTCAAAGATGTCAAAGTGTGGCACTATTTATGAGAAATTCTTTCTAATCATGACTTGGAGGGCAATATCAACCTTTGCGAGTTGAAAACAGAATTAGAAATTGATGGACAACTTCACGTATGTAAAGTTACCACTATGTAGATTTTGGCTGTGACAACTGTACTTGCCACAGGTTTTAGATCCATGTTGTCATTGTCCTTTCTTTGATTACACCCCTGGCATTCTTCAGGCCAACGATTTGGACACTCTATTGGCAGATGGGTTTTTGTGGGTGACTGATGAGTTGGCATAAACCTATTGCAAATTGTATGTGTAGATAGATAATTTGCAATCAAAGCACAAAACAGTATATATTTCATAGGAACTACAATCTAATGTCAAATCTTTGGAAGGTTGATGAGTTGATAGTTCAAATACAAAGTGACGATAGTGATGAAGAAATATTTCAAAAGTCCCAAATACTCAAATGTGGGAGGCTGTGTGTTGGCCTTTAAAATGGGGGGAATCAGCAGAGTATGGGTAGTATACTGAATGAGACATACACCTTGGGGAATCCAAACTTTTATCTTGATATCACCAATGTCAGATGTCCCTGTTACTAAGACGCAAAAATTCCAATGTGAGTGGGCCTTCAAAAGTCAGTGTTTGGCTCCAGGGCTAAGGCTAAGGAACAACCCACATCAACAGCCTGTACCAACATCCCAGCTAAATGCATGATGAGTCAAATCAAAACTTTTTGGGGAAAAGACTCACTGTTTCCATGCTGAAGTACACCAGTCATCATCCCCATGCAAGGGTCATACATCCTTGTGCAACCGTCGTTGCCCCCAACAATAGTCATCCTTCCATCATGGGCCAAGGAGACCAATAAAGGAACATTGCGAATGATATTGTGTTTGAAAGTGAGTAGAGGCTGACTCAGTGGCAAGGAATAGAGGTCAATGCTATCTCTCAAGTTTGACACAATGAGAGAGTGGCCATCATCACCAACGATACAGTGACCACTGAAGTCAGTTAGCAACAATGCAGGGTGATAAGCAAGACATACATGTGAGTCAGGAGTTGATAACTCCACTTCATCATCCACGGGGAAACCTGATAAAGAACACTATATGCCAGTGAGTCAGCTTCAGCAGAAAGTTAGATTCAGAAAGCATACACTTCATGGGAGTCCAGATAACTGATGAGGATATCACGCCCTTTATCGAGAAAAGAAACACAACAAGCGATGGATGATTTTGGGGGGGTGGTGACAGAGTTCCAAGCTACGACTGGACACAGGTAAGCTGACAATACAATAGGGGGTGAAGGGGACTTTTACATTTCTCGCCAATCTCCCAAAGTTTCATGCATCCGGTTCCAACAGTAGCGAGATGCTTGTGAAAGGTATCAAATGCTATATCTTTGATCACTCCATTGTGAGCGACTGTTGAGAAGGTGAAATCATAGTAATTCTGTCCAATCGTTAGCAAGTAGCCGACCAGGCTGAATTTAAAACAAACAGTGTGATATGCATATATAAAGAGATTCCCATCTGCCGTGCTGAATGCGAATGCCTCATTGGGTGTCCCTAGAGAGTCTGAAATCCATGCCACCAATGTGACAGGTCCATTGAATGCAATGGAGATGGTCTGTTCCTCAGACCCGTCCTCCAAATTCCAAATAATGAGCATACCATCATCTGCTGAATGTGCAAACAAAATGATTAGAATTGTTGAAGAAAGTGCTACCACTTACCACTGCTCAAAAGCTTTTGACCATCAGCACTGACTTTCACAACATTGATAGGCTTGGTATGCTGAAACAGAGTGAATTTACAATCATACTAAGGAGAATTCTTCAATCAGCACAATCCCACCTCAAACATTGCACTCACCAATGGAAGAGTGGGATTCATTTTCAACTTAAGAAGATTGTCTGGGTGAAAGAGTAGTTATGTTCAAAGTACGAAGAAAAAGTGCCTGCCTTTCATTGCTACCTGAAAAACAATGAAGGCCTCAGGGAAGACAGGGACTCACAATAAGGACATTCATCCAGAGTTCTGTCATGCCGACATTTCGTCTTTCTTTTGTTTCTCCATTCCACCATAGTAAAAGTCTACATAATTGTACATTCGTATTTTAGGGTTGTGTCTAAACACCAAGTGAGTGAGTGGAAAGAGAAACCGGATGAGTGGATGTCCTGTATTTAGATCTCAGTACTTTAGGGTAGGCTGAGCCCACTCGGCCCATGCCATTTCATCTACACATGCATGCCCTAAAGAGTTGAACATATATAATTGGTTTGCATGCAAGAGCTTTCCTTTCCCTTCTTCCACCTACCTCTACCTCACTATCTGTCCAGAACACTCAGTTAAAATGTAGTACTTCTAGGTAGTGTAGCACGGTGGAATGGGGAGTGTCAAGGATGAATAAGAAGCGAATAAGAAACAAGATATACCCTCTTTAGAATAAGACCCACTCATTTAAGTTTCATTTTAATGGGTAAGTAACTGAAGCTGTCAAAGTACAAAATTGTTAATTGTTTGATGTAGCCCCTGGTCATATGCATGTGATGGAAACAATCTCATTGTTCTTACACTCCAAGCCCGCCATTTGGATGTTCCTGTTGGTATGGAGCCAGGGGGCCATTTGTTTTCAAGTCCCTCAAAAACTGGTGATTTTCAGCCCAAACCTATCCCATCACACACGACAATTGACATCTACCAATCTTTTGCAACAATGAATCCCACTAGTCACAATCCCATTATATGTTTTCTCTTGCTGTGTGGTGATTTAGTCTCAATGATCCTCTGTTGAAGGTGCACTCCAAGGAAAAGCTCGTCCATCATATGTCGAAAATCAGAAGTCTCAGTCTCAGCAGTGATGGCTCTTTCTTGCTGAGTGCCGGTAAGTGACTATTTTCGCTCCTTTCAACCATTCTTAACACCCTCGTCAGCGGGTGATGAAGTCATTTGGAATTTGAAGCGCGGTATGCATCAGGCCATCAACCCATCCAATGGACCAGTCACAGTCCTTGCCATAATATATCTTTTGAATGTGCTTTTTTTTTTGTAGACAATTGTTTTTAGCATGTGTTTGTATTTCAGTGTGTGTGTGGGTGCATGCATGTGTGTTGGTGCTCTTTCAGAGAGTCCTAACACATTTTGGGCACAGGCAAATTGGGGCACCTACTAATGGGCATGCACATGCCTTGGCGCTCTTGCATGAGCTCAGGGTTTTCAATCTCACTGGAACATTTGAAAAACCATGCGTTCACTGCAATAAGCATATATAATTTTACTCTGGTTGACTGGGGTGCTGCTATGAAATCAGGTGCAGTGCCTAAATCAAAGACGAAATTTCAAATCCATCTCCACATTGACCAACATTTTTTCTCATGACCTGGGTGGCATTGGTGCAGAAATTCTATTATCCAATCATCTAAACAATTATGGCACCCACCTGAAGGGCTGATGGGGGCAACAACAGCATTGGAACCACAGGGACACCCAAAATTGGTGGGCAAGCACCAATTCGGCCCACCCATTGAAACAAGGAATTTGTAATGCCAGTTCTGGCACCCACCTATTGGCACAACAGCATTGGTGCAAAGTGTGCAAGTCATTTTGAACAGAAGCACCCAAATTTGGTGGGCAAGCACCAGTTGGGCCTAGTGATGGGCAGGGGTCAGCCAGGGGTTTGGCGGGTTTTCGGCGGGTTTTGACTTGACAGGCATGTAGAGGGACATCCCCTGTAAATTTAGCAATTTTTTTTAGGGGAATCGGAGCAGAAATGAGGTAGCTACATCCTTGCCAAGTTTGAAGTCCACAGCTTGAATTCTAATGTCACAATGTGACAAATGATTGCCCAATATGGCAAGGGTTTGGCTTGATCAAAACCCGTGACACCAATGCCCACTGTGTGACATCGGAATTCAAGCTGTGGACTTCAAACTTGGCAAGGATGTAGCT
>Ga0307507_10011733_pt1 | contig 10985 bp, 6 predicted proteins | sample 7_EM_MG_FD_207223 | JGI IMG/M metagenome (GOLD analysis project Ga0307507, IMG submission 207223) | Populus trichocarpa ectomycorrhiza microbial communities from riparian zone in the Pacific Northwest, United States - 7_EM | ecosystem: Host-associated > Plants > Roots > Unclassified | place... | reverse complement strand
CTAATAGTCATGATTCTGTTCTTTTTATTAAGTGCATTGATGCAGGTTGTATCATTCTATCTTTATATATTGATAACATGATTATTACTGGTGGTAATGATATTGATAGTATTTCAGTTTTGAAGATAAAGTTAGGTAGATAGTTTGAAATGAAGGATTTGAGTTCTCTATAATATTTTTTGGGTATTAAGATAGTTTACTCACCTAGAGTTTATCTTCTTTCTCAGTCAAAATATGTTACAGATATTCTTAAGCGGGATAGACTTATTGATAATAAAACTGTAAATACTCTCATTGAGGTTAACACAAAGTATTCTTCTTCTACTTTTGTCATATCCTACTTTATACCATACTATTGTTAAGAGCTTGATATGTCTCACTATTACTCGTCTATATATTGTCTATGTTGTTAGTCAGTTTGTTGCTTCTCCTACTATTGTTAATTGGACATCTATTCTTTGCATTTTGCAATATCTTCGGGGTACAGTCTTTTAGAGTCTTTTACTTCCATCCATCTCTTCCCTAGAGCTGCATGCATATTCTGATGCTGATCATGGTATTGATCCTACGAATCGCAAGTTTGATACTAGTTTTTTTATTTTTTTTGAGTGATTCTATTATTTTTTGGAAGAGAAAGAAACAATCTATTGTTTCTCAATTTTCAACCAAAACAAAAAATATTGTGTTATGGCATTTACTATCAAAGAGATTCTTTGATTATTTTGGTTACTTGCAGATATGAGATTTTCTCTTTCTTATCTCACTCTTATGTATTATGACAATCAAATTTCTATTCAGATTACTCACAACTTGATTTTTCATGAACGGACTAAGCACATTGAGATTAATTATCATCTTACTCGTTATCATCTCAAGCATGACACCATTACTTTACCCTTTGTTCCTTCTTCTTTACAGATTGCATCTCTTTACCAAGTTGTATTTTATTTTTCGCTTTTGTTTTCTAGTTGGCAAACTCTTGATATTTATAGCTGTCGCAATGTGAGTTTGAGGGGAGATGTTAAGAATTATAGGGTTATTTTGTTTTATTGTTTATTAAGGGTATAATAGTCTTTACATTTTCTTTTTAATTTCTTTTGTTTAGTCTATATATAGTCTTTTTGTATTTAGATTAAATATATTCCTTTAGATTATTTTAATTGTATTATGCAGTATCAATAAAATCCTAGCATTCTTCTTTTTTTATTTTTGTATTTCTATCTGGATTGTTTAACAAACTTTAGCCTAACTATCCTTTGAGTTATGATAAGGACCTTTTTAAATTGTTGAATCATGTCCAGTAAAGAATTGTAAACACCAGTTCGCTTTAGTTGTTTCCCATAGAAATTGATGCTACAATCTCTTTGAATTACAAGTTGAACCTGGGCATTATATACTTGTTCATGCAGCGGCTAGTGGAGTTGGCGTTTACTATGTCAGTGGGAAATGCCCTTGATGCTACTGCTATTGGTAACTGTCTCAACCACCAAGAAAGAGGCACAAGCCAAGAAGGAGGATGCCACCATGTTATCAACCACAACTTTATTGTTCATGTCAATGAGATAACATCCAGAAATGGGGTGGTTGATGTTGTCTCAGATTCTGTCAGAAAAAGATACATCTCAGGTGATGACAATTCTTTTCTCCTACCATTACTATGTTTTTGTTGGAAATAGTTGATTTTTCAAATGGCATTTAATAAGGATACAAAAATCACTAGGGATATTCTAGGATGAATTATTCCTAAAGATCCTTGCACATCATTCACAATGTGTTCTACGACGTTCACTTCAAGACTGCATTGGCTTCTTCTTTAATGGTTGTCCTCAGGGGGTGCTAATTTCTTCTTGAATACATACTTGCATAAAGTCCCCTGGAGGTGTATGGGTGACCATTCGAAGATCAAGTCAGTACTAGGTATTTTTATATGATAAAGGACATTAATAAAAGTATTAATGAGCTTTTATGAAGATAGAGAAGAGAAAGGGGAAGAAGATGTGGAATTAAGGAGGAGGAAGCAAAGAATATATTTATGTCTCAGAGTATAAGGTTTCGAACCCCCATTTATATATTCCTGCCTTCTTTTATATTACCTGACTTGACCTGTTTCATGCAACGTAAAAGGGGTAGAAATGTAATCTTGTATTAGTAAGATAATATTATTTTACTGCTTGTACCATCACATATAATTAATATAAACATGGACTGCTTATTTGTATTTAATATAATATAATGAGTATCATAATTATTAACTCAGACCCAAGGTATGGGAGGCTCAATGTGGAGTTACCTTTTAGCTGTGCACTCAACCTGAGGGGTATTGGGTTCAACTCACACACTGAGCCCAGAAGGAGTTGAGTTCAGCTTGTGACTGCATCCAAGAATGGTTAGGGACGGACGCGCCATAACTCAATGTGGAGTTGGGTGTGGTCGCGTCCCTGACCCAACAGGAGATTGGGCGTGGACGCGTCTTGGCCCAACGTTGAGTGGGGTGCGGACGCGTTATGGCCCAACCTAGAGCTAGGCGTGGGCGTGCCCCTACCCAATTTAAAGTTGGGCGCGGTCATGCCATGGCCCAACATGGAGTTGGGCACCGAGAGGGCACCGAGAAAAACACATTCCTATTTTAGATTATAACTTTGGTTTACATAAATCATGACCTATCAGCATTCATCTTTTGATGATTTGATTTTTCATTTTATGTGTTTATGAGATGTCACCTTATTTTAGCAGCACTTGTTTGAGTCTTGGTCCTCATGGGACATGGGACCTGAAATATTCTCCTGGGAGGATGAAATCCTCTGTTTGGAAAGGTACAGCACGCACAGCAGTTAGTATTACCCTCTGAATATACGTATTCTGCAATTGTACAGTTATTACTTCAACTAAAGCAAACATTTGCCTTTTTATTCACTAGAAAGACACTGCAATTCCATTACCCCCCTTCTCCCCACCCGCCACCCGCCACAAAGGCTAGGCCGCTTCATTCTGTATCCACTTGCATACACACTGTTGGTGGGCTCATAAATCATTGAATTCGTTTTCATATATGATTATTTGGCTAATGGATGCTCTGTGGCCTGGTTATTTTCTGTCTACTTTTACCAATCATCATCATCATCATCATCATCTCTACCATTGCTCTACCAAATGTTCCAACTACTTGATTATGCATGCACGTTTGTTAAGTTGTTGAAGCTCTGAGATCTCATGGAATACTCTTTTATAAGCTTTGAAAAGAAAGATTCCTCCCTTTCTAGTAGCCTTGCTGGCGTATCAAACTCTGCAACTCTCCCTGATCACACCAAAAAAAAAAAACAGAAGAAATCATTTGCATTCTCTTCTCTGATTAACAATCTAAATAATCGTATTATTCATTTGTCTTTGACCTGGTACTTACCATCACTAAGGACCAAAACAAGATCACTGTCTATGACTGTGTGGATTCTGTGAGCTATTGTGACCACTGTTCGATCTTTGAATTCTTGACTGATGATCTTTTGTATCACCCCATCAGTTGCTGAATCGACTGATGCTGTTGCTTCATCCAGTACAAGAATCCTGCTTTTCTTTAGCAATGCTCTTCCCAAACAGAATAGTTGCCTTTGACCCACACTCCAATTTTCTCCATTTTCCACCACTGTCATTAATATAACAGCTCACTAGTTACCACTACTACTTCCACACACGCGCACGCACACACACAGACATGAATTGTCTATCCATACCTGGGGAGTCCAACTTTTCATCTTTTCCGCGCACCAAATCTCCTAGTTGACACTTTTCTAGAGCCTGAAACATGGTGGGAGTTATTTCTATTACCACTGCATTCAAAGTTTTGAACCTCAAATAATTTTAAATCAATCTAGCAAGGAAAAATGCTTACCTCCCATATTTCATAGTCAGAGTACTGACCCAGTGGGTCAAGGTTTCCCCTCACTGTTCCCTCAAACATTGTTGGGTCTTGGGGGATGATGCTAAGCCTTGATCTCAAGTCTTGAAGACCTATCTTTGAAATGTCCACATCATCGATGATAATGCTTCCCTCTCTGGGTTCCACAATTCTGAAAATTGCCTGTATGAGGGTTGATTTCCCACTTCCTGTCCTTCCTACAACTCCAACCTTTTTTCTTCCAGGAAATGCACAGTTAATGTTTTTCAGAACAGATGGCAGATGCTCTGCGTAGCGAATCTGCAATACAGTCAAAATGTCTGTTATAAAACATATGCAGAGCATGTTTTTGTCTGATAACAAGTAGATGCCGAAGCTTCTGCACTTGTTATCCTTTTCATATAGTGAATGAAAGCCTCGCCAAAGGGGATTACCTGCAAATCTTTGAAGCAGATCGCTCCTACTTCTGGCCACTTGTTTGGAGGCCTGCTCTGCTCAAGCACAAGGGGCGCTTCACTCGTTATGCTGGAGTACTGAAGTACTCTTTCTATTGAGATCATTTTATTTTCTGCATTGCATATGTTCCATATGACGGAAGCTTGCAAAACATTCAAGTTTATTCCATATGTTACAGCTAACCCAGCAATGCCTACAAGAAGGGAAAAGTTCCAATCTTAATTAGAACTCAATACTTTTATGATCCGTTGTCTGTGTGTTGGAGATGCTGTTCACTTCCACTTTCGATTGTTCCTTTAGAGATTTTTCACCACATCAGTCTAAGCAAATGATTTAATGGCGACTACTTTTAAGGTCATTGCAAGCAATTATTTTTATTTTCTTAAGTTGAACGTCATACTCACTTGGACTGATTACTCCTTCAGGAAGGCTCACCAGCAAAACCAATGAGAAGGCAAACACAAAATTGGATAGCAAATTCAGCCTGAAAGAAAGCCATTCCATTGCAGATACATTATGAAACCATGGCCTTGAGTGGTTGTCTATCAGATCAAGGTTTGAACAATAAAAACGTTCTTGTTGATCAAAAGCACGAATTGTTGCTGCTCCTGCTAGTGATTCTGAAAAATGATGGAGGATCGGGGCTTGTTGTATCCCTGCTAAGCGAGCCAGTTCTCTTGCTGTTGGCGTGTAATATTGCTGACAAGACACAATATTATAGATTCATTCCCATAGCAAAACAGCAATTCCAAAGGTAATAATGAAGTTAATATTTTTTTTCTCTTCATTTTTGTTATTCTTATTATCTTAGTGACGTTTCAAGCATGCTTATTTTTAATCCATTTTTCCTCTTTCTGTGAGAATTTTCCTGACGTGACGAAATGAGACAGTTAAAATGCCATATAACCTAAATTGGTCTTTGTGTATTGTGCTTTTAGTGCAGTAAATAAGCACGTTTGGATACGTTATATACCAAAGGTGAAATAAATTCTTACTTGGTACCATATGCAGACTGCAGTTACTGGAATGAAGATCACAAACACTTCCCATGCGACCTGGGACATCACTGCAATGGTCCCTAGAATCTGTATTATTGAGAAAGCACACCAGCCGAGTCTTTGTGCAATTTCCATGTCTATGACGCTTTGATCCATTGATGCCTGCAAAAGTGATGACGTTTGATAAATTTGTAAAAGGTACATCTTTGAAATCTTATTTATGTGTCTATAACTGTCTTGACTTGAAATGATAGAAGCTTGATCTTCAAACTCTAGAGAGTTGAAAATGATAACTCCTTCCTGTACTTGTCATTTAAGATTTAGTATGCTAGTCGGCCCAGCAATGATTTCTGTAATCTGACTTGAAGATGTTTTCACTTTCTCACCTAGTCTTTCTACCGAACAAAGAGTTCTTCAGATGATCTTTGTTTATAAAGTGTTGTGTTTGGTTTAAGTGATGCAAGTAATTAGGAATTCATAGCCCATTTATTTGTTTCCTGGCATATTTGATTAACAATCGCACCTCCTATATGGTAGTTTGCTTATAATAAACTACTAGTTCAGAATTCCTTGTTTTCATGTTCTTCCATTACAATCTTCTTCTGCAAAGGAAATCATGGTTTGTGCACCGATTGTAGAATGTTGTCACATTAAATATATGCTAAAAATTGACATTATGTTGAATCATGCTCTGACATAAAATTCTGCTACTCTGTAGATTACTCACTCGGTTTAATATTCTTCCGGTTGGGGTTGAATCAAAAAATGCCATTGGAGCTCGGAGTAGACTACGCAGCATGTTTGTGAAGAGCTTTTGTGCTGTTGAAAGTCCTGCTATTGCTACTAGTGTGGCTCGGACCAGGACACATAGTGAACTACTAATAGAAAGTAGTGTATAAACAAGCAATATGAAATTCATCCCATATACTGGAGCAGTGTCACTTGTAGGAGGAGAAGACCATGCCATCCAGTAGTTACTAACTATCTGTAAAATTTGGAATAATGACTGTGCTAAGATTATACATGGGACCAGGGCACCACCTTTCACAGTGGTCAAGTATGACCAGTAAACTTCTTTTCCAATGCTTCCTTTCTCTCTCTCTTCATCTTGCACGAATTTTCCTCCCTTTTCTGTTATTTCTACCGAGAGGTCATGGTCCGACTCGTAATGTGAGAGACAGTTTGAGTTTGAAGTGGATTCTGTATTAGATTCACTGTCAGGTTCTGGATCTTGAGATGTTCTCCTCGAATTCTCAACTGTAAGGACTGATTCTAGAGCTTGGCTATGAGCACCGACTAAAGCTTCAAATCCTACGTTCTGTTTCAAAAGTTCACTAAATGTTCCAGCCTCTGCTATTCTTCCATTTTGCATCACCTGTTCAGATTCATGTCAGGTATAATCTCAGCTTATTCCTAAAATCCACTATCCTTAACACTTGTAATCAAATAATTTGTAGGGCAAAGTTATCACACTAAGCATGCATTTACAACATGGTGCTATGGTGTATAACAGTTTAGTTTTTACTAATTGAACAATATTCAGAACCGAATTTATCTTAAAATTATTTTATAAGCTTCTTTAATTTAGTATATGTGCTCTACCTTCCTCAAAGTTATACTTCCTAAAAAGGCTGAAAAAATGGGCAGTAAACTTTGTAGCATTTCTCTTACCAGAATGATGTCTGCAGCAGGAAGAAACTCCACTTGATGGGTGACATAAATTATAGTCTTATCTTTGAGAATTCCCATTAGGCATTCCTGCAAAATATATATAATGCAACTTCAATGTCAAACTTCTGGGAATCCGGTGAAGAAGATGTAGAAGAATGGTTGAGATACTTTACACTTGCACCTTACTTGAAGGTCATTCTCATAACACTGTTGGAAGGTCAGGAAATAAGTACTAACCTGAAAGAGTTGGGATCCTGTATGAGCATCTACAGCACTGAAAGGGTCATCAAATAAATATATATCAGCATCCTGGTAAACTGCACGAGCTATCTGTATCCTCTGCTTCTGTCCCCCGCTCATGTTTATCCCTCTTTCTCCAATATCAGTTAAGTCACCACTGGAGAACAGTTCAAAATCCTTCAACAAAGCACATGCTTTAACTGTTCTGTAATACCTGACACTGTCATATGGATTCCCAAATAGTATGTTCTCCCTGATATTTCCTGTCAGTATCCATGGAGATTGAGGAACGTAAGCTTTTGCGCCACTGATCTTCACTGTCCCTGACAACTTCTGTATTTCTCCAAGAATGCAAGAAAGCAGGCTGGACTTGCCTGATCCCACGGTCCCACAAATTGCGACTTTCATACCTCTCTTCACTTTCAACCGTATTTCATCAAGGGTTGGGTTGCTTGAATCGGAGTCCCAGCAGAATCGTCCATCATCAATACTAATTGCATACTCTGCTTGATCTTTTGGAACATGCTCAGTGGCATCATGCTGAATTTCACCTTCCTGAAGGAAGGAAGCAACTCTATCTGCTGAAACTTTTCCCTGTGCAATCACAGAGAGCAGGTCAGGTAGATTGAATATGGGGTCCTGCAACATTCGGAAGGTGGCCAATGCTGATAGGACTCTTCCTGCTGTGAGTTGGATTCCCATTAGCATACATGCACCAAACGTGACCACAGAGATAAACGTGGGTGATCCCCAGAAGACAAAAGCTGAAATTGCTGAAAGCCTGAGAGACTTCCATAGACAATTATACTCTATTTTCCTCAAGCTTTCTATCTTGTGTAGGAATTGAGTGTCCCATGCTTGGAGTTTTAGTATCTTCATGTTCCGAAGGACTTCTGAAGTGGCTTTCATTCTTTTGTCCTTGGCTTCCATGATCTTAGTCTGGTATCTTTTCTGGAATCTTGTTATGGGTATGTTGCAAGCCATCACTGCTAAAGTTGCAGTTAATGCTGCCATTGACCCCAAACCTAGAGTTGTATGTAGAATGTAGATTGCTAAGGTAATTTGTACAGGCAACATCCATATATAGTTCAAGTACCAGATGAAATCTGTAATTCGTTGGATATCTACACTCATGTAGTTGATTATCTCTCCACTGGTGTGGCTTTGGCGGGATTGGCTTGACAAGAGTAGGCCCTTCTTGTAAATGTGAGATATCAGGGAGGCTCTAAGACGAAGGCCGAGCTGTCGGGCTCCAAATATCCACTGTCTCTGCGCTATTGTCTCCACTGTCTTTGCACCTAGAAACCCTAATGCAAGAAGGTAGCCACTCTGTAAGCTCCTGGTTTTCTTCTCGGTTAGGAAATTCACGAAGTCATCAATGAGGTAGGGACCAACATATGATGCTGCTGCACTGGTAACTGCGAATAATGCATTAATTGCTGCTTTCTTTCTGATGAACAAAAAGATTGCCTTGTAGATAGAGGGGTTTGCGGTTCTATCTTTCTCCTTAACTTGATTTAGATTCTCATCAAAGGAGGAGGAGAGGAATCCAGCAGAATCCTTGATATAAACATCTGGGATTTCATCCTGTTCAAGAGGTTTCTTGTAACCAACAGCAAACAACGGGGTGAGCCAAGAGAAGGTAATCAGCTGGAGGAGTGTAGCTTTTCCATATGGTGATTCTCTCTTGGTGTCTGAATCTTTATCACTCTTTTCATGGAGAAGTGGGTCGGTGACGCCATTAAATGCATTAAAGACTATGCCTGTCTTCCCTCGAAATGAAATAGCTAGCAGGAATGTGGATGGGAGGAGAGCAAAGAGCTCTGCATAATCTCGTAGCCTAAGATGGCCATGGTTTGTAATTTTGAAGTTGATATCTAAAGATGTGCAGACAATGGACAGCATGAAGCTGCAAAGCCACCATGCTCTTATAATCCAAGGGAACTTGACATACCTTCTACTCGGAAAAATCCTAAAGACTGCAACCAGTGTAATTGCCCATGATATCATTTGCAAGACCTCAGCTGAAAAGACTCGTACTATGGAGTTGCAACTGGTCTCTTGACCATTTAACAGCACCAGTAGCATTGAGATATGGACTCCCAGCAGACAAGTCGAACAAACCATGCTCGCTTTGTAAGAGTTGCTGAACTTCAATCCAATGTGGTAATTCTCCTTGCCTTGATCTGTGGTCTTTGTTCCACCATTGAAAGCTAGGTCTGCGCATTTTCGTAGAAGATGAAGTAACAAGATTCCGAGGAACCCAAGCTGTACACCTATGGTTATGTGCTCCCGCAAACAGGGTGACTGTAGCTGCGGCCAATCCATCCGAGTTAATAGCTTAAGATCTGCACGTATTGTAGAGGGTTAAAACATACTTCCGTAACTAATTGCCTACATTTGTAATGGATTAATTCTTGACGGCCCAGGGCTGTGCTGTCCCTATTACACATGCTCAAATCATTGTATAATTTGCTTAATTCCGTGTAATTAATTTTTCATGGTTACGGTATAGCATATGGGTTTTCTATGGCCTAAAGCTAGAGGCTGCGTCAGGACAATATTCGTGGTCTGACTGTCTGTCAACACTACTGGTCAAAATTAGAACAGGAACGTGGAGAAATTTGTATCCTGGCTGGCCATAAACTTGTAATTTTCCTTTAATGTCTTGTAGTGACTACTTTCTACAAATTCCAAACAGTATTCCGAGATTCCTGTCGACCAATTGAGTACTCTGCTTTTGTTTTGTTGAAGTGCACCATTAGCCTACACCGTGCAGTATCTTAGAGGTGTTGGATTCACTATTTTATGCTCTCGTCTGGGTTCGAATCCAAAAACAATAATAATCATAAATGCAATAGTAACAGTGTGAACTGTGATGGCACATCTAAAACTCGATCCAGTAGAGACTTTAGTTTTGGTTCTGCTAAAGCTCGCCGGTGTTCCTAACAATGCATGTTCATGATGAAATTGGAAATAACCAAGTCGTCAATGGTAGAATAATTGAGCAAGAAATGCAGATTGAGAAATCGGAAATATTGTATTAATATTAAATGGTAGATAATTTACTTTAATTACAGAGAGTTGTTTCCAGGCAAAAGCAGCTGATGGAGAAATAATGTAGTTAATGGGAATGATTCAGTCTAATAAATAAAAAAAGACTTTGAAAGAAATAAACATTCAAGTCAGAAATATTGGAGCCACAGCCCACAGGTTAACCACTGAACTTCCAAACCTTATGCCGACAACAAATAAGACCATTAATTAATATTATTCCTCTTTCTCACATAGAAACAATCGTAGCTAGGAGCTGAAAGAACCCAGACGATGCAGCAGCTCATGTTGCACCTTGGGCTGTCCGGCTGGTTGCTTAATTACACAGGCGTGTGTGTATACAGAGAGAAAGAGGAGGAGGATATATCTTTTGAGAAAGAAAAGAAAAGAAAAGAAAAGGAGAGAGCAGAAGGGCTTACTTGCAGCAGCAGCAGCAGCACCTAAATCTAACATGTTGCCCAGAAGCTCAGCTGGTTTTATATATATCTTAATCCTGGCTAGCTTCAGTATAGCAGTAATTCAGACTAGAATAAAAATACGTGTATCTTCTCTTCTCTTCTGTCTGGAGGAGGAGGAGCCCGCTAGAGATAGAGACGCAGGTGCATGGTGTGATTGAAGAGACAAGTTCGAGCTAGTTAGAAAACAAAATTAATCATGTCACTTTTCTTGAGGGG
>Ga0307507_10011732_pt1 | contig 10986 bp, 10 predicted proteins | sample 7_EM_MG_FD_207223 | JGI IMG/M metagenome (GOLD analysis project Ga0307507, IMG submission 207223) | Populus trichocarpa ectomycorrhiza microbial communities from riparian zone in the Pacific Northwest, United States - 7_EM | ecosystem: Host-associated > Plants > Roots > Unclassified | place... | reverse complement strand
AATAAAACAAAGCAAATTAAAAAAAAAAAAAAAAAGGCAGAGGATTTGGGTTCTTCACGCAACCATCTAAGTTCTTTCATACACTATACTATTCAATCCAAAAACCTTTATCTACTATATCTCCACGAACCAAGACCCGACGGTCTTATATGAGCCTAGCGATTGACGTTGCTAGATAGGAGTCAAAAGACTTAGCTATCGCAACAGCTATTAAGGCCCGGAAGAAGTGATCGTTAGGAAACTATCCGTTACCTGCTGCAAGTATCACCCGGAGAAGAGAGGATCGTAACAACCGTATCAATATCAAAATCCCAGATTGTATCCTGTGATCCTGTAGCTTCATTCTCGAGTGACATAGAAACAGCAACCGAAATTGAATACTAAAGAGAGCTAGGCAAGAACGTGAGGAGGCAATGAAAAATAAAGTGTTGAATATTGCAGCATCCGGTGGGTTCTGCCTTCGCAATTCTCCTTTACCTCAATTCTTTTCTGCTATTTATCTTCTCCCACCTGTCTCTATTACACTGCTCTATCATTCGGTGATCTTAGAATTACTCTCAGAGGGTGTAGGGACCCAGCGTGGATAGGATGGATTTGATGGTACCTGGCGGTCACCGGCCGTCACCCGCCGTCCCCTGCCGTCCCCCACCGTCCCCCGTCGTCCCCGGCCGTCCCAACCATCCCCACCGTCCCCTGCAGTCCCCCACCGTCCCCCACCGTCCCCCACCATCCCCCACCGTCCCCTGCCGTCCCCTGCCGTCCCCCAGCGTCCCCTATCTAAAGTTGGCTCAGACCGTGGGGCTTCTCGTCCTTAATAATGACGGCCGTCCTGGGAGCTCAAGGACGAGGACGGCCGACATTTTGCCGTCCCGTCTCGTCCGGGGGTCTTGGCAGTCCCACCGCCGGGCCCTACGGAGGCCCCGGACGGCTGAGAACACTGGTTGCTGCGGAACCGAGCGGGCTTCATCCTCAGGCATGTAGCAAGCCAGCGGCCAACAGAGTTCTTCTCACCCAAACCATGCAATCCATCTGAACGTCCTTTCAAAAGGACCCACAGGTTTTGACATCCGAAGATATAGCCCCACTCTTCTCCCTCCGTCCACTAGACATACGATCAGATACCTCTCCAGGCAATAAAAGAAACTTGACGAAACACAATCCTAAGCCTGCTACAGGCACTCCTCTATACAGGGGCTGACAAGCAATCGCAGACGCCAACCCCCGGAATAGATCTTTCCCCTAGAATTTCTCGTTATCTCATGGCCCCTTAACCACCCCATCCCCCTCCGCACCCCCTGCTTTATTATCTGGGTTTTATTTGGCAAATTCCCTTTACCTCCGTATTCCATTAACACCTTTCTTAACTCCCTTATCTATTATATACCCTTTTGATTTGTCCTCTGTCTCCCATTCCTATTGGGTTAAGCTATCTAATGCATGCCCATGATTAATTTTGTATATACTTGTGTTATTGCATAACTTAAACAGCAACTGTGTAGTATTAGAGGGGAATGGACGGAAGCTTCACGGATATGGACACAATTTACACATAAACACATCCTATACACATGAGAGTGAGCGCACCGCAGAAGTCAACGGAGGAACGTTTATAGTGAGTGATCTATAGAGTTTGGTTTATTTTATCTTTTCTCCCACTTATTTTATTTTTCTTTTTACTACCCATCCTTCGCCACTCACCTATTTACCGGATTTATGAGATAAACCTTTCTCCTTATTAATCGAAAAAGCCCCTAGTTTTTTGCCCCTGCAACCCTTTCCTGAACACCACAATTTACAATACACAGTATGCTCACCGCTCAACCCGCCTCCTTCCCCCTACCCTTCCCCGTCGGCTTTGTAGGCCCCCCCCGCTCGAAAATTGTTACAAGGGCTTTTCGGTATGTATCAGTAACTCGACGGGAGGGTCACTTCAACAGTGAGTAACTAGATTAAGAACTCTCTCCAAAAGTTAACTCAGCATCAGACGTAGAATGTCTACGTCAGGGATAGACTACTATGAACAAGTAAATCAGTTCAGTCCTATTATGAGGCTGTCAATTACATGATGTGCATTTAGAGCCCAAATCCTAGCTCTTGCAGTGTTCGAATAATATCGTGCGTCGCCTCATTACAAACGGCTGATACAATACGGTATATCACATGCGCAGGTTAAGAGGCCCCCAAACGGCGTTTCACCCAAAAATCTTGGATATTGAATAATCATTTATTTCGTTCTGGGATCCTGGGGCCAAGCTCTTTGAGCTCTCCTTGCAGTCCGTGAGTGGACCGCTGCTGGCCCCCGTAGAAACATTAAAGCGGGAAACAGGCGGGGCATCGGCCGGCAGTAGAATCAGAAGGTTCGCTTGGAACTTTGATATTATGTAGGATATGCAACTTCCACAACTTCGTTCGCACTCATCTAAAACCAAACTAGCAGTCAGTGTTCCCAACGGGCCAGGCGGGCCAGGCTTCGGTAAAGCCGGGCCTGGCCTATGAAAATTCTCTGGGGCCTGGCCTGGCCGGAGCCTGTAGGCCGTATAGGCCTAGTCTAGTCCGCTCCTGGCGAGCGGCTGTGCGGTCACCTCATCAAAAATTCAAAATAAATGTTCCCTCATTACTAAATAACGTTAAAATGCAAAAACAATTTGGCTTGTTAGCAAAAAATACTGGAGATAGTAGGTCAATTAATTAAATTAATTGTACAAAAACAACATCGGTAAGATTTGACTGTGGTGGTGACTTTGGAGGTAAATCGTCAAGACATTCTTAAGATGTTTGCTTATCACTCGTTGTGTGATTCCTTAAAGAGCAATAGCCGAAAGATAAAAATGAATCAGATAAAAGATGGGGAACGTGAAAAAGGCGGGGGAGCCAAGATACCTTTAAAGCGATCTGTTCTTAATGCTAATCACGGGGCCTATAGGCGCCTATCAGGCCTGATAGGCTTTGGCAGGCCAGCCGAATTCGGCCTATATCGGCCTAGGCTACTTCCAGCGCGGCCTGCCTTAGCCTAGCCTATGGCCTACGGACAGCCTAGCCCGTTGAAAACACTGCTAGCAGTAAAGACAGATATAAATGAAACACAAGTAACACACACTGGCAGTGATCCTTCTATCGATCACGACACCTCTCTCCTCGTCTCTCTACATGTCTGCATTCCTCCCACATTCCTGTTATAATAAAGAAAGACCTGCCGGTATAATGTTCTCCACAAACGACCAAGGCACTTGAACAAAACGGTATGCTCCGGAACGATCTGCAACACTCCCGTAACCTCTAGAACAGAGCGACGGCGCCGCTCAGAAGGGAACTTAGAAATTAGAAGCTGGAAGTTAGAACTCTTATTATACTGCATATTTAAGAGGCCAGGAAACCATCCCACTGCAGGCAGTTTATATCATTGCGTATTCCCTACTTTTCTACAGCGTTGCCTTGAGCACCACCGCCTAGGTTTTGGATTTCTGGCTTCTAACGCTCGCTTATGTACAGTACAGGGACGCCATCACTCTAATTAATCATATCCTTCAAATATATAATTCTAAAATTCCTTTCCCTAAGCCACCTATCCCTTTAATTCCTCTACCCTTCGTTCTGCCTCACAATAACCTCTCTCCCCACATCCTTGGTGCCTCTGACTAGCCCCGCAAACGGTGCCTGCGAAGCGTATAGTAAATTATCGCATCGTGCTGGATTGAATGCTAGGTGAACTTACCTCTCGTGTTGAAAATAATTGAGTAGGAAGTAATGGTCGGAGAGAAGGTTATACCGAGTGAAGCGGGGTGGCTCAAGTGAAGACGAGAAATTTTGTATTATGCGGCTAAGGGGTTCAAGATTACTTCGGTTAAGAAAGGGGGAAGGAAAACCAAGGAAAGGGTAGGGAGGGAAGAAATTTCATGGGGGGTAATTCCCAAGGCTCGCATATCCCACTACTTGTAGTGCATACGCGTAGTGCGGCCAACAAGTGCGGGGACTTCCAACATAAGTAAATTGAACGGCACATTTTGTTCAAAGCTATCAAAGAGAGCAGAACTTAAGAAATTCAAATTTAATGAATTCTACTCTTCGCTTGTAAGCTATCTATCGTAACAAAAGTTCTCATCTGCCGTGTGCTAGATCTCCTAAGCATAGTCTACTCTACATCCTTCCATGGCTTCTACCCACCTCAAGTGGCTCCCTGGCCCTAGCGCCTGGGGGGTGCAGGTGAGCCAGGAGCAAATCTTGAGGATGTGCTCAGAGCCCACAAGGGCAAAGTCTTCCACCCCCTGCACGATCGTACCCCCCCGCCCACTCTTCCAGTCCCCATTCGGTAGGCACAATTTCGAAAATTGCAATAATAGAAGATATCTCGGGAAAATTAAATGGTACTATATTTTTTAGAAAGATTGGTGGTCGGCATCATCATAGGTGAATTGAACGGCGCATTCTACTAGATAGGATAAGATGACCGAGGCCTTTAGGGAGTAGAATAGCATTTAAGAGATTAGAATTTAATGAATTTAACCCTCGTTTGGTAAGAAATCTATCATAATAAAACAGTTCCTATCAACTGCGCGCCACATCTCCTCTCAAGCATACTATACTCTACCCACCTCCACAGTCTCTAGCCACCTTAAGTGTGTTGGAGCGTGGCCTATAGGGCATGGGGTTATGCAGGTTTGCGGATATGCAGGGTTGCGCTATGGGGTTAGGAGATGGAAGGGTATTGGGCATATGGCTTTGTGGTTCTGACGGTTATGCACCTAGCAGAGGCTTTGTTGTTTTCACACCCTATGTCGGTAGGCATTGGGGATTGGTTCCATGGTTTCTTTCACACCCTATGTCATTACGCATATGGGGTTTGCGCATTGTTGAGGCTCAGGTTCTACGGTTCATGGAGGATCATGAGATATCAGGATGGTTCTAGAGTGTTGGAGATTGCGTTTGGTCAGCCGTATGTGTTCCTTTAGAGCTCGTTTAGTATCGGGAGTGTTTGGTTGGTTATACGGAGATATATATCTCCTGGCCTGTCGTTAGCTAATTAAGCGCAAGGGAGAGTTAGAGAGAGCATCGATCCTTCATCTCCGCATTTTGCGCATTCAGTGCCTTTCGTGATTGCACTTTTGTTCACTCATTCTTTAGTGCTTTCGTTAGGCACGAACAAAGTGGGCCCGTTGTGTTGAGCCTCGGGGTGCCAGTTTGCTAGGAGGAAACCCTCCCAGTTAAGTTATGGCCCCACGACGGCAATGTGTCTATCTCTTTTGGAATTTTTCATTTTTTTTTTACAAAGTTGCATGCGGAGGATACAATAGGCCCAAGGGGAGTTTTTGTAATAGGATTGGTCTGTGGTTGAGCTCTATTTTGAACGAGAGCCACAGAGCTAAACAACATATACGCTCACCTTTACCGAGTCTCCTTAACCCCTAGGTCTTGGGTTTAGCCGAGTATAGCGATATAGAGAATACTTTGGGTCCATCGTGATATCGCCACAGAAGATCTCGTACGATCGAAAATAACTTATAGCATAATCTTTAGCTGTGATTTCTATTTGGTCTGTTAGGTAGAGATATATGCGAGAGTGATTTGAACAGAGAAATGGCGAAAGGAGAGGAAAGGTATGGTACCGGTATTCTAGCAGGGGCTAAACTGTGTAAGCTGAGGCTGCCTGGGCTGGGGAAAAGCAAAAAGAGGTAGAGCACCAGTTTTACTAAAGTGGCTGTGTATTCACGGTTGTCTTGATATATTGTGGATATGCTACCGTAAGAGTGCTCTAAACCACCGATAACTTACTTTTTATACTCGTACTGTGCTCGGGGCACCGCAAATTGCTAGTTCCCAGTGCAATACTAGTAAATAGTATCTCTGATTCCAACTTGAAGGCTGATACTCATGCGAAATTCGGTGGTGCACAGCCTCACAGGCCTCAGCCGAGGGCTCGCTTAGCAGTACCGATAACTATTGGACTAGCGCACACTTGTGCAACACGAGAGCCATAGGTTAAAGCCTCCTCCTCCCTCTTCAAGTCCTATAGGTTCCTTCAACTGCGAGAGAAGTCAAATCTCATTCTAGCACACTATTTCTCCTTATCTCTCACAAGCAAAAGAAATCAGATAATCAACTCCAGCACAGATGTTGTCGGGGCGCCAGCAGGTCACCGGCAATATCAACTCGTTCAACACGTTGACGAACTACGTCAACATCGTCGCAGGACCAGACGCTGAGAGGCATCAGATTCTGCAGTGGCTATCACCACTTGAACCACAACAACGGCATCAAGGTGTCCGAACCAATCGACTCGATGGCATGGGAAACTGGGTACTAGAAACAAACGAGTTTAGAAAATGGAGTGATGCGGAAGATGGTTATGTTGAGCCTGTGCTGTTCTGTTACGGGAATCCAGGGGTGGGGAAGACTCATATTAGGTAGGAAGGCCTCTTGCACAGAGAAAGATAATTCAGGTTTCACTGACGAGTGATAAATAATAGCTCCCTGGTAATTGATAGCCTGTGCGATCAGGCTAGGGGGAAGAACACAGCTGTTGTAGGACTCTACTGCGATTTCCTTTCCCAGAAGGAACAGTCAGCTATAAGTATGCTGGGTGCTATCCTCAAGCAACTTGCCAGCAGAGGAAGGATTCCGGAGCATATACGGGAGGCTTTTCAAAAGGGCAAAGAAGAGTTTGGGGGCCGAGGTCTCCGACTTCCCGATATGGTGGAAATTCTGAAGAAGAATGTCACATCGCTTCAGCGGGTCTTTGTGTGCATCGACGCTTTAGACGAATTAACACCAAAGCACCGATGGGAGCTCCTTGAGTCACTTCGAGAAATCGGTCGGGCCTCACCACCAAACATGCGGATATTACTTACAGGGAGGCCCCATATCGACGATGAAATCGTAGGCCATTTTAGTAAGGCGGCTAAGATACCTATCAGTCCTACCCAGAATGATATTAAGAATTATCTAGAGATGAGGCTGAATGGTGACACTACCCCCAGAGCAATGGATGATCAATTGCGGGGGGATATTATGAGAATCATTCCGGAGAGGATCTCAGAAATGTAAGCCAAAATATCGGGTACATTTCCAATACAAGTCTAGTCATTATTAACTAACCATGATGCCTAGTTTCCTTCTCGTTTCTCTAAACATTGACGCAATCTTGGTCGAGCTTACTGTCCATCAGAGAAGGAAAAAGCTGGACGAGATGACCAAAAGGGAGGGTCTGGGTGACGCTTACGCTGCAACCTTGTTACGAATGAAGGCACAACCAAGAAGCAGGTCGAAACTCGGCATGGAAGTTCTAATGTGGGTATCGCATTCAGAGAGGCCATTACATGTCGACGAGTTATGTCACGCCTTGGGGACTGAAGAAGGAACTGCAAATTTGAACATCCTGAATATTCCTGTGATAGAAATACTACTAGCATGCTCTCTAGGGCTTGTCACGGTGGAGAGGTCTACCTCTACCGTCCGGCTTGTTCACTACACTCTGCAAGAATATCTCTCCAGTAATCCCAACTTGTTCATTAAGCCTCATTCAATGATTGCCGAAGTCTGTTTGACCTACCTCAACTTCGGGCAGGTCAGGGGCATTTCGCCTACTGTTCGCTCGGTCCCATCAACCGTCCCTTTTTTGGAGTATGCTTCCTGTAACTGGGGTGCACATGCTAAGCGGGAAACGACAGAAAGTGTGAAAGCACTTGCATTAAAACTACTCGATGGATACGATAAGCACATATCGTCGAAGATGCTGTTATTACATGGGATGCATTTCTTGGACCAGCCTTTTGATCGGGAAGACTGCCCTACAGGGTTTACAGCGCTTCACGGTGCCGCATACCTAGGATGCGTGGAGATAACGGTTGCTTTATTGGAGATGAATAAATGGGATGTGCGGGCAACTGATCTGAATGGCAACACAGCACTCGCCTGGGCTGCTAGGAGAGGGCAGGAGGGGGTCGCGAGGATACTGCTAGAGTGGAACCGCGCCGATCCCAGCACACCGGACATATATGGCCGAACACCGCTCTTTCGGGCTGCCCAGGACGGGCATGAGGGTGTCGTGAGGATGTTGCTAGAACGGGACGAGGTCAATCCCGACACGGTTGACAAATATGGCCTAACACCGCTTTCGTTTGCTGCCGAGAATGGGCACGAAGAAGTCGTGAAGATACTGCTAGAACGGAACGGGGTTAATCCCAACACAGCTGACGGATGTCGGCGGACACCGCTCTCGTTTGCTGCTGAGTGTGGGCATGAGGGCGTCATGAGGATACTGCTAGAACGGAGCGACGTCGATCTCGCCACAGCTGACGAAGATGGCCGAACACCGCTCTCGTTTGCTGCTGAGAATGGGCATGGGGGAGTCGTGAGAATACTGCTAGAACGAAACGAGGTCAATCCCAACACAACTGACAGGTATCGACGAACGCCGCTCTCGTTTGCCGCTGAGTGTGGGCATCAGGGGGTCGTGAGGATTCTACTAGAATGGAACAACGTTAATCTCAACACACCCGACGAAGACGGCCGAACACCGCTCTCGTGGGCTGCCGAGGATGGGCATGATGGGGTCGTAAGGATACTGCTAGAACGGAACAACATTAATCCCAACACGGCTGGTGGATATCGACAAACACCGCTCTTGTTTGCTGTCCAGAATGGGCATCAGGGGGTCGTGAGGGTACTGCTAGAAAGGAACGACGTCAACCCCAACACGCCCGACGAAGATGGCCGAACCCCACTCTCATGGGCTGCGGGGGATGGGGCTGAGGTAGTGGTAAGGGCACTACTGGAACGGAGCGACGTCAATCTCGACACAGCTGATGAACATGGCCTAACACCGCTCTCGCGGGCTGCGGGGGCTGGGCATGAGGGGGTCATGAGGATACTGCTAGAACGGAACGACGTCAATCCTAACGTACCTGATAAAGGGGGCGGAACTCCGCTCTCATGGGGTGCGCGGAATGGGCACGAGGGGATCGTGAGCGCACTGCTAGAACGGGGCAATATCAATCCCAACACAGCTGACAGATATGGCCAGACACCGCTCTGGCTAGCTGCGCAGAATGTGCATGAGGAGGTCGTGAGGATGCTACTAGAGCGGAACGACGTCAATCCCAACACACTTTCTATATCTGGCCAAACACCGCTCGCACGGGCTGCACGAAACGGGTACGACAGAATTGTAGAGTTGCTGCGGAACCGGTTAAATTTCATCCCCAGATATATGGCAAGCCCGCAATCAACAAAGCTCCTCTCGCCCAAGCCACCCGAGCCATCTAAGCCCCTTTCAAAAGGACCCGCAGGTCTTGATATCCAGTGATAAAACCAGACTCTCCTCCCCCATGTATTACACATGCCCCTCCCGGCAATACTAGTAGAAGAGACTTGACGAAACACAACGCCAAGCCTTTTACAGACCATTCTCTATAGACAGACTGATAGAAGACTGCCAATACTAAATCTCCAGATTAGTCTATTAACTCTGAATTTCTCGTTACCTCATTCCCCGCTCTGCAACCACCCATTCTCCTCCGCGCTCCTTCTTTTACAGCTTAGCTTTTTTCTCATCCACTTCCGACGCATCTGTAGTCCATTAGCGTTTTTCCTCTTAGAGTTAACGGATGTGGGCATGGTGGAAACATACACAATGTCTTTGATGATTTCATTTGTTCAGAGGTTGAAAGGATGGATTGAAAGGATTGACGGAGATGAATTGAGGGCTTGTCTTTCCTTTGTCGTTATGCTGGAAGGTGGAGTTATGCATGGAGCAAAATAGATGAGTGTGGGCCCCTTCCCCCTCACCTTTCTTCGCTTGTTTTGTAGGCCCCCGCTGTTCGCAATGTGTTGCAGGGACTTCTGTATGTGTCAGAAGCTCAACAGAAGGGTTACCCCAAGAGTAGATAGCTAGATTAAGAACCCTCCCCAATAGCTAAATTGGCATTAAACGTAGAATGTCTGCGCCAGGGGTAGAGTACTGCGAACAGGGAAATTAACTCAGTCCTGCTATGACGCTATCGATTATATAATGTGCATTTAGAGCTCAACTCCTAACTCGCCGCCGTGTTCGAATATCCTACCTCACCGCATTACAGACTGATAGAGTACGGTAAATCAATTGTGCAAGTTGCGGTGCCCTGAACGGCGTTTCACAACAAAATCTTCGATGTCGGGCAACCATTTGTTTTTTCTAGGATCTTAGCCAAGCTCTCCTTGTAATCCGTGAGTAGTGGGCCGCTGCTAATCCTTATACTTCTCCCCATTTCCCCTTCGCTAGGTCACTTATCCCCTTAATTCCTCCCGATTCCCCGCTTTACCTCCCTATTCTTGAAAACCAGTAAGTGTTGCCCGGGGTTCTCTAGCAATTGTTTCATTGTTTCATGAGAGTTTAGAAGTTGGGAAATTTTTCTATTAATGGATGAGTAGGGGTAAGGATAGTAGAAGGAATGCATGAAGGCTATGGGGATGAAGGGAAAACAAGGGTCCGGCATTTGAGCTGAAAGTGTGGAAGGGCGGGAGTCCCTGTTAAGCGGTTCTTTTGTTAGGGGAGCACAGAATATCTACCTCATCATCATAGGGATAGGCAAAAGATTTGGAAGATGGGAGAAAGCAGACGTGAGCGGTGAATATAGGAAGGGTGAGGATGACTTTGTGATCGCTGTATACTCCTGTCTTTACCGTTAATTTAAGAATGACGGGAATGAACGAAGTTGCCCGCTATCCACTTGTTGCCATTGGGTACAGTCAGGTACTCGGGGTAGCTATAAGTCGGGCGCACTTCCCAAACGGGGGAATCCGCGTGGCAACCGACCCAAATTAGGAAATATGAGTGATTTCTCATGATTACAACAGGTGAAGGACAAAAGTCGGGCGCACTTTGCAACTTGTTTCTTCTGCGAGTATTGTCCCCTCTACAAGCAGGCCCAGAGACCCACAGGATCACCAGTCTGCTTTCACCACACTTGTATCCAAAGCTTGTATTCATAACTTAGTACCTGCCAGACTTGTCGT
>Ga0307507_10011731_pt1 | contig 10987 bp, 8 predicted proteins | sample 7_EM_MG_FD_207223 | JGI IMG/M metagenome (GOLD analysis project Ga0307507, IMG submission 207223) | Populus trichocarpa ectomycorrhiza microbial communities from riparian zone in the Pacific Northwest, United States - 7_EM | ecosystem: Host-associated > Plants > Roots > Unclassified | place... | reverse complement strand
TGTCATGTGAGAGTCAAAGAGAGCTGTTGGTGCAGCATTTACAGCCCCTTGACATTGTCAAAGAAGGAGGCTACAATGGTGGGTTGTTGGTGGCAGCCACCAACCATTGTCTAATGTCAAAGTTTGGTAAGTTTGGCAGCCACCATTGTTGACAAAGGAGTAAGAGGAGCTGTCATTGAAGCCTATAAATAGACACCAAGAGTGCAGCACAAAATGAGAGAGAGTCTTGTAGTAGAGCTATAAAAGAGAGAAGAAGAGAGAAAGAAAGAGAAGGGCTGCAACCAGCAGCCCTGCTGCCTTATGCAGCTGCTGCCCTATGTAGCAATGAGATATGGGAGTTGAGTGGATGTGATCCTCCTCCGTGTGTTGTATTCTTTCTCTATCTCTAATAATATCGATCTCTCCCATGGATGTAGGCGATTTGCCGAACCACGTTAAATATTGTGTCAGTGTGCTTAGCCTCCTTTGAGCAATGATCATGAACACCACCGTTCTGCAGGGGGAGCAGAATCCCTAACAACATTTTCATATAAAAACATTTTAAAAAATAACCGTTATTATAATATCAAACGAACTCAGCCGCAAACTACAATTTAAAACAAGGTTGGTCATGTAAACAAACGATCCATGAACAGGACCATCCTAGTGTGTGTGTGTGTCTGTGTGTAAGCTAGTAAATGAATTGTCTTGACCAATTTCATGCTGGTTAGGTGCACCATCTCAGATATAGTGGAACAGAATTGTGCATGGACAAAATGCAATTAAATATTTTTCATGTTATAAATGGTTAAAGATGGGATTTGGAATGTAAAATCAGGTAAGGCTGTGATGTGATGCATGGTTTGCACATGGGCTTAGAGGGACCCTTTAGTCGGGTGAGCCCTAATGAGGGAAAGAAAATTGAAATGCGAGCACAAATGCCTTCTTCTGGCCGACAAAGGAGGCTTTATCATGTCTAATCCATGGCACTATGAATGGAGATGGAAACGATGAGGAGTGTCTTGAGATGCCTCACCAGGTCACTGTGATCATGAGATGCCTTACCAGGTAGTGAAATCAGATACCATGCGTGCATCAGCTACAGAGACAGGCTTCTATTAGACTCGAACAATATGTGGTACTCACACATGGGAGAATTTTTTACTTTGCATAGGATGTTAGCTAGGCAAGAAGAGACATTTATTAGATTGTTAACTTGGACCTGCAATTCTGGGCTCGAATCTGATCTATGGGATGGAGTGTAACTGAGCCGTCCTGTAAAGGCCAACATTCCTTTCCTCCGTTCGGGACTCGGCTTGTAAGAGATGGGTCTCATCCAGCAAGGTATAATAAATAGTTCCATATATCAGTCATATGCTTCAATCCTCTTCACCAAGTTGAGCCATGCTTGAATGAACAGAGAGAGAGAAATGATACCAGCGGTCCAGCAGTGATGGAAAAAGTGGGAAGAGAGAACATGTCAAGCAAGCAAAACAACAGCATACAATTTACAAGACAACGCCGAAAATTCTACTCCATCGTCCAACCGTCCAGCCACCAAAACCCTCCCTTTCGTATACAAGGAAACGGATATTTTTCATAAAATTGGTTAACTTACTACAAGAGACAGCTCAATAACAACTAGAGATAGTGTGCGGCCTTCATGCAGCTTTGCTACAATTTCTGAATAACAACTAAACTGGAAAGGTCTGCCTGCTCTATTTTCTGAGTTGGATAAGTAAGAAGCTTCGGAGGGAATCCCATCAACTGCAGCTGATAATTCCGAGCACCCCCAGGCCTGGATGCATCAATGAAGGATCCGATGTCATTGACTGTGTGGCTATTATTGAAGTGGGCCACCATGCGGGTCCCATCAGCCAACCTAAGTTGAATTGATGCATACACTCATGTCTTTCAAATGCACACATGTGAAAGCATGTTGATGCATTTTTTGGACAAGAACTATCAACTAGAACACTGAATTGGTGATGACAAACAGGATGGTAATTTCTAAAGTTCCACAGAATTGTTAGTCTTAGTAAATACTAAGAAAAGAAAGCTGGTAGAGAGAGAGACTCACCGGGCAGTTTTGATCCCTCCTAGTCAAATTGACATGAACCGAAGACCTTCTATCAGCAGGTTCAAGCTCCTTTGGACACTCAGACTTCCTTATGCTCTGAGATATAACAATATCATAACATCACCACAAACAATACAGATGATGACATAAGGGTGAGGGTGAAAGCAAAGCACAACAAAATAAAATAAAAGCTGCACTAGTTTATGTTGCTATAAGTGAAGGTTCAAGAGTATGTAGAAAAAGAATCCCAGGGATGAACTACCTATGTAACTAGATCTGTTGATTCAAGAAAAATAGTGAAAAGATTCTGATTGAGAATGCTTCATTAGTGCTTTGAATTTTTTTCAAACACAGCAGAGTGGTGGAAACAGATATCTCCAACTCCAAAGCAAAAGTCCAACTTCTGAAAAAAATCTTTTATTTCATTTTAAACCTATGTTGCTATTACCTCTAAGAAAGATGCATTTTCAGGATCGTCCAGCCTCCTCAAGGGGCCACATCGTCTACAGTGAAACCATTAGTCCAGAAAACAATATTGTGAACAACAGCCTCAGGTTGTTGAGGAGCAGATGGTACAGTCTCCCCTGAGAGTAATCTACCAGTTCCAGTAAAGCTTCTTCAACTTGAAGATTGATTAAGATTCTCCAGAGGACCTTCAACGGCTCCAAGTTGTCTAGCTTGATTGAAAATTGCATCCACATCATTACCTTTTGTAGGATCTTGGATGAGCATACCACTTCAACAATAAAAATTAGTGTTAGAAGTATGAGAAGTACTTAAATATAAACACATTTCATACATAGGAAGGAATAACCAAGGGATTCGAGTCAGATAAAAGTAAATGATAGACATAGTCATAGCAACTAAAGCTTTATGTGCAATCATGGGAATTTACCAAAAGAGTTGGATAATATCAGGTGCCACAATTACAGGATTGAAAGAGCAAAATCTCAAAAAAATTGAATTAACAAATAGTTGAGAATATGAAAATAAGCAAATATCAAATTTTGTTCTTCATAGAATTATGAAAGGTTGAAAATTACAAATGCTTCGAATACAGAATATAACGGATTTACTGATGACACAACCTGATAAATACAAGGCTGAAATAATGCTAAAAATGCACAAAAGAACCATCATCTATACACATTCCAAGACCACAAAGCTTTCTTTGGTCAGCACCCAGTCTACAACTAGTCTTGAGACTCTGAATAAGGTGCTTCTTCTCTACCTATGCTACAGCTCCGGAATCAAGTAGGGAAAAGTGAGCTCTATAGATAATTCCCATCGTCATCCAGACTCTACTAATGCTGTTATCCGGATGCTCTTGGAACCTCCCCAAATGCATTTTCAATACAGCGAGCTCAGAGATTACTTCTAACCAGAATCAAAATGAAAATTAAAATTCATCCAACAGACAGAACTTTTTCCACAGGCCAACAAAACTAACACTGCACTACTAATATCACACTGTGCGACACACCAAAAAAGACTGCAATTTTTGTATTAAAAATCAAAACTTTGAAAAAGCAGAAGAAATAAATTTGAATATAAAGTTAGGTTCAAGGGAGAGTAGTTGTTTGTTTCCTTTTCTCGCCACCAGTGGAGTACTATTCAGGAGCATCCTCATCATCGCTGTCAGATTCAGGTCCAGACCACCGGTCCAGATCGGAGAGAGAACGGATACTGCCTGCTCCACTGCTTGAGGGCTTTGCTGGTTTCTTGTCCCTTGAAGCCATTGTTTTTTGCTTTAGATTGATTTGTGGAGACTCGATGAGGTAGAAAAGGAAGAACAGCCTTAGACCATCAGATATTAATAATTCTGGTACAGCATCTTGTATTTTTTTTTAAAAAAAATTTATACAGTGATTGGTGTTTTTTTCACTATTTCCTAATCACCTTTGCATACTTTATGTTACTCTGATATGAGTGGATGTCTTTATTCAATCATAAAAAATTAGAATTAATCTCTACGATATTTTAAATACATGAACATTTTAAGGCTAACATTTTTTTTTAGTTTAGGCAATGAAAGCCTCTGATAAGCGAGGGAAGATACTACACCCTGCATTAAAACGCGATATACCATCAGCTCGTAAGTTCATTTCCAATGCAAGAACAAAACACACAAGGCATTTATCAGTCAAAGTAAATCCAAATGGAGTTCGACAAGCTGCACATAAATAACCCACACCCTGCAAGTTCAGAATTGGAGTGCAAGAAGAAAGAAAGAAAGAAAAATTACGCTCAATGAGTACGTACCTTGATAAAACTAGAAGATTCTGCAGAAAATAAGCAATGCCCAGAAACGTGTCCATACAAATCTGTTACGATAACGGTAAACAAAACTCAAACAAAAGCTGAAAATCTGAAAGAAAACCCTCGAATCAATCCCTGTAAATTAAGCAAGTTCCTTTACCATGAGAAGCTCGAAATGACTGACTGGCAAGACTAGAAGAATCACCACAGCGACCAAACCCAGAAAATGATCCAAAAGAACGCAAAATTAACCCTTCTCGAAATCGACAAAGCCATAGCTCCTGCTGACTATAAAACACAGCTACACTAAGGCACAATAAAATAAGGCTTTAATGAGGTTTGAGGATACAAGATGTGCATGCCGATGGATATGGCCAATTGTAATTAATGCCCGCTCCACCAATCAAGCAGCTGTTGCCTCGCTTCTTTAGCAAATTCCCTTTCCTTTTCTTTTTCATGAAATCCCGCTTGAGACAGCCTAAATATCCACCGTACCTGCGCAGTAGCTGACCTTTCAATTCTTGATCTTCTGCTTGAGGATCTACGACGTAGTTCTTAACATCAAGCTCTTCTTCTGGTGATGCATTCCTATCATTGCCCTCGCCCTAAGCTGATGGAAACATAAACGAGCTGTTAGCAGCTCATAATGCATTAAAATAACACGTGCAAAGTTACTGCAGCAACCAGCATCGCATATTTTTGCAGTACTTTTACATTGGGAGATAGTAAAACAACATACAAAACTTGATATGTTACCACCTCTATATGAATCTATATAATAATTTAACTATCATCATGTAAATGTAGGGTTATGGCATGTAATTATGGCGAGATGAGCAAATTCCGGTTCCTTAATTTTTGCATGAATTACAACAAAAGATTCAGTAACATTTTGACTGAAATTTGATTCTGATGAAACATCCTTAAAAGTCTAATGAAAAAGCAATTGACGATGGAGAGACTCTTGCAATGAAGTGCAAGGCTTCATGGAGTTATATATAGATCAATGAGACTCTAATAGACCACCTCATTATGAATTTACCCTATATTTGCTGAGGGGAAGGGGGAGATTATATGAATACAAGTTCAGCAACTTTCTTGTATCGACTCTGAAACCTTCATACGGTGGTTTAGGGTTTCTTTGACCAAGATTGAAGAACGCCTGTGAGCTCCAGAAACTCTTGCACATACCGTGTTCATGCTCATGAAATCTGACATTTTGATCAAAGAATCATAACATTACCTATGATAATGAAATCTATTAGAAAAACTAAGAGCTTAATAATTAATTATTTAGTTGTAAATGGAATGGATTGCACTTTTACACCGAATGAATATCCTAATCGCTGTTTTCACCTGAACAAAGACTTTCTCATTAATTAATGTCTAATGAAACCGGCATATTAGTGCTCATTTTAGACTCAGCAGTCTATCTTGCTCCAAAGCGAACAAAGTATGAAGAATCTATGTGTACTTGTCAATACTTATAGGCCAGCATTATCTGCACATGCAGAACTAAATAGACCAAAAACATCCTGTACGAGAAGCACATATATCTTCCTCTCTTATCACCTAGAACGGGGACACCAACATAGCACAATGCAACATTTAACTCACAATAAGCTTCCACAGCCTTCACATAGAGCTGTATGAATCAAATGATGCAACACATGACAGAAACTACTGCAATATTTGTGTGCTTAAATTCATAACTTCTGATGCAGAACGCTTGGTAGGGGAATTTAAAACACAAATTGATAGGTGCACAGTGAAGACGAAAAGGTCATGAGTATTGTACGCTGAGATTTAAATGGCATTCAATAGGTATAATTAATCATGCATGTTTCAAGTAGAATAAATACACAACGTAAGCGTTGCCTTACTCTCACTTTTGTATTCCAAATATTAAATACAGTTTTGAGACTTTCTCTCATTTTCTGGTGGATTCCAGATAAACTTTTGAGGGTGAACGTGAGGATCCCTCTGTTAATTTTCTTGCTGCGTCAATTGGTATCAGAGCAGGTTTGCCTTGGCTCGATGGCGAATGACCCGAACAATGATCGACCCCTTCCTGGTGGGGAACCAGTTTCCAGGAGAGAGTTTGACGCTCTTGCTACGAGCGTTGAAGAGATTCGGCAATTGCTTCTCAACATGGGAAACAACAACAACAACAACAATGAACGAGATAACCAACGTGGTGGAGGCAGAGGCAACCGTGATGGTCGTCGTCAACGGGAGGAGATTGAATCGAATTCTGAGGAGGAGATGGAACGTCCCGAGAACGCATTTGCTGCTAATCTAAATAATCGACAACCCATTGAAGATTATCGGATGAAGGCCGACATCCCTTATTTTAATGGTCATCTATCCATTGAAGCATTTTTAGATTGGCTTATGGAGGTAGAGAGATTTTTTGAGATTATGTTAGTACCAGAAGAGAGGATGACTAAGATAACGACTTTTTGCTTAAAAGGGAGTGCAGCTGTATGGTGGGATAATTTGCAGAAGTCACGACAGAGACAGGCCAAACAACCGGTCAGGACATGGCGAAGGATGAAACAATTGATGATGGACCGTTTCCTTTCAGTAGATTATGAGCAGCATCTCTATCGCCTCTACCATAATTGTACCGAGGGAAGCAGGACAGTAGAGGATTATACTGATGAGTTCTTACGGTTGGCAGAGAGAAATTCGTTGAATGAGACTCAGGGGCAGACGGTATCAAGATATGTCAATGGATTGACGACATCAATACAGGATAGAATCGGGTTACAAGTTTTCTGGGACGTCCATGAGGCTCAAAATATGGCTATGAAGGCACAACAGTTAGAGAAAGAACTGAAGGAACGTGAATAGAAGGAGAAAAAAATGAACTATGGCAACAACAATAATTACCCGAGGAAGGCAGCAGATTCATATGTTCCTAACAAGGAGAAGAAAGAGGTCCAGCCGATCCAAAGAAATAATTATAAAGGGCAGAATTACAGAGGAGAGAGCAGCCAGAACAATGACATAAATCAGAATCGAAATCAGAGACCAAACCATGGCCCATACGCTAGAGCAACTGGTGATGTCTGTTATAGGTGTTTCCAGCCTAGCCACCGATCAAATAACTGTCCAAAGCGGAAGCAAGCGAACCTTGTAGAAGGAACCGAAGAAGCTGATGATCATAGTGGAAATTATGATGATGATTATGATGTTGCTGAGTTTGTACATGAAGATAATAATGAGGTTGTTAATTTGATGATGAATCGTACTGCTATTGAAGAAGACGAAGTGCTCAGCATGGTGCTACAACGAGCTCTTCTTTCACCTAAACAAGAAGGACAGAGGAATCACATATTTCGTTCCTTATGTTCTGTTGACAACAAGGTGTGCACATTGATTGTAGATGGAGGCAGCTGTGAAAATTTTGTGTCACAAAAGCTGGTTGATTATTTAAAACTTTCAATAGAGAAGCATAAGAATCCTTATATGTTAGGGTGGGTGAAGAGAGGGCCATCAGTAAAAGTGACAGAAGCATGCAGGGTTCCTATTTCTATTGGTAAGCATTACAAACATGAGATTTGGTGCGATGTAATTGATATGGATGCCAGCCATGTATTACTAGGAAGGCCTTGGCAGTTTGATGTTGATGCTACCCACAAAGGGTGTGATAATGTGTTTATCTTTGAGTGGGGTTCTCATAAAATTGCACTTGCTCCTGTTGATCAATCTGGAAAATTAGAAAAACCACAAGCTGGGAGTTCAAATTTTCTAGCTATCTCCAGGAATAGCCACGAGTTTGAAGACATTATTAAAGAAGTTGGATGCATGTATCCAATTGTTCTTAAGGGGCTTATGGTGACAAATGCTGTTTCAAGTCACGTTCCAAAAGAAGTGCAAGAAATTTTGAGTGAGTATGAAGATTTGATTTCTGAGGATTTACCAGCACAACTTCCTCCTATGCGAGATATTCAACATCAGATTGATTTAGTCCCTGGAGCAAGCCTACCTAATCTTTCCCATTATCGAATGAGCCCGAAGGAGAATGTGATCTTGAAGGAGAAGATCGAAGAGCTGCTGGAAAAAGGATTTATTCGTGAGAGCATGAGTCCTTGTGCAGTTCCTGTCTTGCTAGTGCCAAAAAAGGATAACACCTGGCGTATGTGTGTTGACAGCAGAGCCATTAATAAAATCACCATTAAATATAGATTTCCAATTCTGCGGTTGGAGGATATGTTGGATGTCCTTGAGGGCTCCAAGGTGTTTTCAAAAATTGATTTGCACAGTGGCTATCACCAGATTCGAATTAAACCAGGGGACGAATGGAAGACAGCATTTAAGAGCAAGGAGGGTCTGTATGAATGGCTGGTGATGCCATTCGAATTATCAAATGCACCAAGTACTTTCATGTGACTCATGAACCAGGTTTTGCGTCCTTTTACTGGGTCATTTGTAGTTGTGTATTTTGATGATATTCTAATTTACAGTAAAAACAAAGAAGAACATTTGGTGCAATTAAGACAGGTTCTGGATGTTTTGAAAGAGAATAAGCTTTATATTAATTTGAAGAAGTGCACATTCTTTACAAATAAACTGCTATTTTTGGGGTATATTGTGAGTGAAGATGGAATTCATGTGGATCAGGACAAAGTACGTGCAATCAGAGAATGGCCAACTCCAAAACCTGTAAGTGAGTTACGTAGTTTCCATGGCCTTGCTACTTTTTTCAGGCGTTTTGTACGAAACTTTAGTACTCTTGCAGCCCCTATTACTGAATGTCTCAAGCAAAGGAAGTTTCATTGGGGTGAAGCACAAGATAAAAGTTTTGTGTTGATTAAAGAAAAGCTTAGCACTGCACCAGTTTTGGCCCTTCCCAACTTCGAAAAGATATTCGAAGTCGAATGTGATGCAAGTGGATTGGGGGTGGGAGCTGTGTTGTCTCAAGAAAAAAGACCAATGACATTCTTCAGTGAAAAATTAAGTGAGGCCCGTCAAAAGTGGAGTACTTATGATCAAGAATTTTATGCAGTTGTGCGTGCTTTGAAACAATGGGAGCATTATCTAGTGCAACGAGAATTTGTTCTTTACACTGATCATGAAGCCTTGAAGTTTATCAACAGCGAGAAAAGTGTGAGTAAAATGCATGTCAGATGGGCCACTTTCCTTCAGAAGTTCCCTTTTGTGATTAAGCATAAATCTGGTTCTCTCAATCGTGTTGCTGATGCTTTAAGTCGGAGAGCAGACTTGTTGATTACTTTAGCACAAGAGATTGTGGGATTTGAATTTCTAAAGGAGTTATATGAAGCTGATCTTGATTTCAAAGAAGTTTGGGTGAAGTGTGCTCAGAGTCAACCGGTTTCAGACTACCACATGAGAGAAGGGTATTTGTTTAAAGGCAACAGGTTATGTATTCCCAGCTCATCCTTACGAGAGAAGCTTATTCGAGATATTCATGGAGGCGGTTTGAGCGGGCACCTAGGAAGAGACAAGACCATTGCAGGAGTTGAGGAACGTTATTTTTTGCCTCAGTTGAAGAAGGACGTTGGCAAAATTATGAGAAACTGCTATGTTTGTCAGGTTTCAAAGGGACAAACTCAAAATACTGGATTTTATATGCCTTTACCGGTTCCTAGCGATATTTGGCAAGACTTGTCCATGGATTTTGTATTGGGGCTTCCTCGAACCCAAAGTGGGGTTGATTCTGTGTTTGTTGTGGTTGACAGGTTCTCTAAGATGGCACATTTTATAGCTTGTAGAAAGACTTCTGACGCTACTCATATAGCTAAACTATTTTTCAGGGAGGTGGTGCGTTTGCATGGTGTACTCAAAACTATTACATCTGATCGTGACACCAAATTTCCGAGTCATTTCTGGATTACTCTATGGAAGCTTTTCGGTACTACCTTGAAGTGTAGCAGTACAACACATCCACAAACAGATGGCCAGACAGAGGTGACTAATAGAACGCGTGGCAACATGATTCGAAGTGTATGTATTGATAAATCAAAGAAGTGGGACAATGCCTTACCGCAAGTAGAGTTTGCTTACAATAACGCAGTTCATAGTGCCACAGGAAAGTCTCCTTTCTCTTTGGTATATACTTCAGTTCCTAACCATGCCGTTGACTTGGTAAAACTTCCCAAAGCTCATGGAGTTAGCATAGGCGCTCAGCATATGGCTAAAGACGTTATTGAGGTTAAAGAAGAAGTGCGAGATAAGCTGGAAAAAACCAATGCTAGGTACAAAGTTGCTGCAGACAAGCATAGGCGTGCTAAAGTTTTCAATGAAGGAGATTATGTGATGGTTTTTCTCAGAAAGGAGCGATTCCCTGTTGGAACCTACAACAAGCTGAAGCCACGCAAGTATGGACCTTATAAGATTTTAAGGAAGATCAATGATAATGCCTATGTTATTGACCTGCCTGCATCTATGGGAATTTCAAGCACGTTTAATGTTACAGATTTGTATGAGTATCATGAAGATGAAGCTCTTTATTCTGAAGATAACTCAGAGGCGAGTTCTTTCAAAGTGGAGGAGTCTGATGCAGAACGCTTGGCAGGGGAATTTAAAACACAAATTGATAGGTGCACAGTGAAGACGAAAAGGTCATGAGTATTGTACGCTGAGATTTAAATGGCATTCAATAGGTATAATTAATCATGCATGTTTCAAGTAGAATAAATA